>Ga0189290_100114_pt1 | contig 63574 bp, 67 predicted proteins | sample UW140minimetaG_FD_130318 | JGI IMG/M metagenome (GOLD analysis project Ga0189290, IMG submission 130318) | Marine microbial communities from the Costa Rica Dome - UW140 mini metaG | ecosystem: Environmental > Aquatic > Marine > Oceanic > Photic zone | place: Costa Rica: the Eastern Pacific...
CGTCGATGTTGAGCTTTCGATCGCGGTGAATGCTGCAACGGCCAGGCCTACAACGGCTGCTGTCAGAACAACCCAGTCAACGGTTACTGCGCCAGCTTCGTCTTTGCGGAAGTTTTTGATGAATTTGATCATGATGTGTCCCTCCAAAGGATCATATTAACGTAACCACCGTGTCGTGCTTTGTCGGCGTGTCTCTCTCTTGCCTGCCCGACTTGGTATGACAGCAATATCCCCCTCGAATGGGGCGGGAATTGGGCGCAAGTGGTTCGATTTTGGATCAAATGCATATTGTTTGGCTTTTCAAGATAGTGCACTGATTTTTATATAAAAAAATCTTCACTTCTTATTAATCAGCCTTGGAAAAGTGAGGTGATTGAGGCCGAATCGAGAGACTTGGGCAGCAATGAGGCAGCAAAACTGGCCTGATTGTTCAAAATCTGCGAAACTGTCGCAAAATGACCCGAGCAGGCGACGATTGTGTTGGTAAAAAATTGCGTGTTGGCAGCGGCGCTGTCCGCATTGGTGGGTTTAAGTGCCCCTGAGGCGGTCTTTGCCGAAGGCCCCAAGCCGTTTCCCGAATTCTCAGCAAAGCGCGTGAAGCCGCCGCAACCCGGGCAAGGCAAGCGCATCACTGTGCAAATTGCCCCGGCAATCGTTCCAGAGGCGCAGGCGGCTGAAACCAAGGAGGGGGAGGCCACCAACGCCAGCCCCGGCGCAATGGCGTGGTTCTGGGAGGAGGTTTCGCCAAAACTGGAAGACACTAGCCCGGGCCGTCTGGAGGGTGCGCTCAACAAAGTGTCTAAGCCTCCAGTAGGCGAAGCCGTCCCGACACCTCGGCTGACTACGCTGCAATCCATTGTGCAGGGGCATGGCATCGACATCCTACGTAGCTCCATTGGCACTCAGGTGTCGCCGGCATTGATTTTGGCTGTGATAGCGGTTGAATCTGGGGGCAAGTCGGACGCGGTGAGCGGCGCCGGTGCGCAAGGCTTAATGCAATTGATGCCGGGCACCGCCGCGCGCTTTGGCGTGGAAGACAGTTTTGTTGGCGCGGACAATATAGCTGGTGGGGTAAAGTTCCTGGACTTCCTGATGGGAAAGTTTGGGGGCGACCCAATTTTGGTGCTTGCTGGATATAATGCCGGTGAGAATAGCATTGCTGAGCACGCTGGCGTGCCACCCTATGCCGAAACCCGTTCCTATGTGCCCAAAGTGCTGGCCGCCTTTCAGGTGGCGCGAGCGCTCTGTATGACGCCACCGCAGCTTATTTCGGACGGTTGCGTGTTTGCACAGCGCTGATCATCAGCAATTAGGTACGTTCACTGCAAGCCCGCCCAGCGACGTCTCTTTATACTTCTCATGCATGTCAGCGCCGGTCTGACGCATGGTTTCAATCACCGCGTCTAAGGGGACAAAATGCTGTCCATCGCCACGCAAGGCAAGCGAGGCCGCAGACACGGCCTTGATTGCACCCAGACCGTTGCGTTCGATGCATGGCACCTGAACCAGCCCCTTCACCGGATCACAGGTCATGCCAAGGTGGTGTTCCAGAGCAATCTCGGCCGCATTCTCCACCTGTTCCGGTGTGCCGCCCATTACCGCGCAAAGTCCTGCTGCGGCCATGGCAGAGGCAGAGCCAACTTCGGCCTGACAACCCGCTTCGGCACCGGAGATGGATGCGTTGAATTTTACCAATCCGCCAATGGCGGCTGCGGTCAGCAGAAACTCGTCAACACGCGACGCTGTCGCACCCGGCACATGATCCAGCCAATAGCGAACCACAGCCGGCATCACGCCCGCTGCGCCGTTGGTTGGCGCTGTCACAACCTGGCCTCCGGCGGCGTTTTCTTCGTTCACCGCCATGGCGTAGGCGCTCATCCAATCATTGATGGTGTGCGGTGCGTTCAGATTCATGCCACGTTCTGCTTGCAATGCATCATGGATCGCTTTGGCGCGGCGTCGCACATTTAACCCGCCCGGCAGAATGCCGTCGGTGGTCAATCCGCGGTCTATACAGTCGTTCATCACCTGCCATATGCGTGCGCAGCCTTTTTCGAGGCTGTCATGACAACCACGGGAGACTTCGTTGGCCTTCTTCATTTCGGCAATGGTCTTGCCAGAATGCTCTGCCATTTCCAGCATCTCAACGGCGGATTTAAACGGGTAGGGAACGGGCGCACCTTCTTCGGTGGCTTTGCCTTCGGTCAGCTCCTTCTCAGTCAGAACAAACCCGCCTCCAATAGAATAGTATGTCTCTTGTAAGATCACATCGCCCTGCGCATCCGTCGCCATTAGGATCATGCCATTTGAATGGCCGGGCAAATTGGGGCCAAAGTCAAACTTCAGATCTTCGCGTGGATTGAATTTCAGCACCGGAAGGCCGTCCGGCTGCACGGTTTCAGTTGTGCGGATATGGTTCAGCGCGGTCTCCGCCTTTTCATGGTCATAACTGTCCGGAAGAAACCCCGCGAGACCCAATATGGTCGCGCGGTCGGTGGCGTGCCCAACGCCGGTAAAGGCAAGGGAGCCGTGCAGGGAACCGCGCAGACCATGAAACTCAAACGGCGAGGCGCGCATTGCGTCTAGAAACTGCGCGGCCGCCACCATTGGCCCCATGGTGTGGGACGAGGAGGGGCCAACGCCCACTTTGAACATGTCAAAGACGGAGAGAAACATATGTGGTCTGGTCCTTTGGCCTGCGCGCGCTAAGTCTGCGGTAGTTCTAGGTCACGCAGCTCATGAGGGTGCGCGCAAAAACGACGTTTCCGATGGGAAACACGCGCAGGCGCTAGGGTCAACCACCCCAAGAGCACACCTGAGGCGGATTTTCAGTGACAAACCGCGACACATGCGTGGATTTTCCGATATTCCCCCCTCGCGCCTGACGCCCTTCTTTCTTATAAAGTCCCAAAGCATGCAGGGAGTTGCCGCAATGACCGGAGAATTGTCGCCCATCGACAAAGCGAAGTTTGTCGCCGCCAAACGGGCCACCGACTATGTCGAAGACGGCATGCGTGTGGGGTTGGGCACCGGATCAACCGCTGCGTGGCTGGTGCGCTGTCTTGGCGAAATGGTACGTGATCAAGGTTTGCGTATCAAAGGCGTGCCAACATCGACCCGCACCGCCGAATTGGCCCGTGACGTGGGTATCGAGGTGATCAGCCTCGATGAGGCCAAATGGCTGGACGTGACGATTGACGGCGCGGACGAATTTGATGCGGACCTAAATTTGATCAAAGGCGGCGGCGGTGCGCTTCTGCAAGAGAAGATCGTGGCGACTGCGTCGGATCAAATGGTTGTGATTGCTGATGTGGGCAAAGAAGTCGAAACTCTCGGTGCGTTTCCTCTGCCAGTCGAAGTGGTTCCTTTTGGTTGGCAAACCACACAGGCGCTGATCGAAGAAACCCTTGTCAGCATGGATGTGCTGGGACGCAATAGCACCTTGCGCATGAATGGTGATGCGCCCTTTGTGACCGACGAAGGCAACCACATCCTTGATCTGCATCTCAACCGCATCGGCGATGCGCGTCAACTCGCACTTGTGATCAACCAGATGCCTGGTGTGGTTGAAAACGGGCTGTTCATCGATATTTGTGACGCAGTGGTTGTAGGCTATGGCGATGGGCGCGTGGAAGTGCGCGACATCAACGCTGGCACAATCGAAGAGGCGATGCTCGACTTCGCAGAAACAGACAATCTGTTCACCGATCTGGTGGACTAACAAAAAGGCACATCATGTCCTTTGATTATGATCTCTTTGTCATCGGCGGTGGCTCCGGTGGTGTACGGGCTGCGCGTGTTGCGGCGGCCGAAGGTGTAAAAGTCGCGCTGGCGGAAGAAGACCGCTATGGCGGTACCTGTGTTATCCGGGGCTGTGTGCCCAAGAAACTGATGGTGTTTGCGTCTGAGTACGCAGGCATGGTTGAGGATGCACAGGCTTATGGCTGGGACATCAAGCCGGGCGCATTTGACTGGGATGTCTTCAAGGGCAAGCTGCATGCTGAATTGGACCGTTTGGAAGGTATTTATCGCAACCTGCTGAAAAACAGCGGTGTCGAGAGCTTTGATCAGCGCGCCAAGATGGTCGATGCGCATACGGTTGAGCTGGCCGATGGTACTCAGAAAACCGCGAAGCACATTCTGCTGGCTATGGGTGGCCGTCCTGTTTGGCCGGACCTGCCAGGCGCCGAGTTGGGCATCAGCTCGAATGAAATCTTTCATCTAGAGAAATTGCCAGAGAGCATTCTCATTGTGGGTGGCGGTTATATCGCCTCTGAGTTTGCCGGCATCATGAACGGCCTTGGTGTGAAAACCACGCAATTTTATCGCGGTGCGCAAATCCTGCGCGGCTTTGACGATGAAGCGCGTGGGCTGGTTGCAGAAGAAATGAAGCAGCGCGGCGTCGACGTACATTGTGGCACCAACATTCTTGAGATGCGCAAAGAAGGCGACAAGATCTGGGTGAAAGCCACCAACGGCGAAGAGCGCTTGTTTGATCAGGTGATGTTTGCCACTGGCCGCGCGCCCAACACCGAAAACATGAGCCTTGAAGAGATTGGCGTGAAGCTGGGTCGCAAAGGTGAAGTTGTTGTGGATGACTACAGTCAAACCGGCGTGCCATCTGTGTTTGCTGTGGGTGACGTGACCGACCGTGTGAATCTCACCCCAGTCGCGATCCGCGAGGGCATGGCGTTTGTGGAAACCGTATTCAAAGGCATCCCAACGCAGGTGGATCACGAACTGATTCCAACCGCCATTTTCACACAGCCAGAAATGGGCACTGTGGGCTTGTCCGAAGAGGACGCGGCGGAGCAGGAGCCGATTGAGGTCTACGCCACCAGCTTCAAGCCAATGCAACAAGCCTTTGCAGGTCGCGCAGAACGCGTGCTGATGAAGTTGATTGTCAGCAAGGCCACCCGCAAGGTGCTGGGCTGTCACATCGTCGCGCCAGGCGCGGGGGAGATGATCCAGCTGGCAGGTATCGCCGTAAAAATGGGCGCCACCAAAGAAGACTTCGACCGGACCGTGGCGGTACATCCGACCATGTCCGAGGAACTGGTCACTATGAAAGCCCCTGTGCGCAGCCTATAGGCGGTACATGGGTTGATTTTTTTGGCGCAACCCTCAGGTTTAGAGGAGCGCCAAATACGATTTAGAAAGGGAAGATCCCGAATGGCAGGTAACAGCGGCGGCCCCTGGGGAGGGGGCGGCAACAACCAAGGCGGAGGCAACCAAGGTGGTGGCAACCGTGGCAACAACAACGGTGACGGCCGACGTCCCCCTGAGGGCGATGGCCCACAGATTCCCGACATTGATGACCTGATGAAAAAAGGTCAGGATCAGCTAAAGGTTCTTATGGGTGGTCGCGGTGGTCAGGGCGGCGGCAATAATGGCAGCGGCCAAGGCGGCGCAGGTGGCCCTGGTATCAGCAAGGGTATGTTGCTGGTTGGCGCGGCCGCAGCGGTTATCGCTTGGGGTGCAGCCAGTTTTTACCGGGTGCAGAACTTTGAACAATCCGTCGAACTGTTCCTAGGGAAATACTACAGCACCGGCACCGAAGGTCTAAACTTTGCACCCTGGCCATTGGTCACCCGCGAAGTGCTTCCAGTAACACGGGAACAGACCGAAGACATGGGCGGTGCCCGCCGCGGCGAAGATGGCCTGATGCTGACCAGCGACGAAAACGTTGTGGATGTCGACTATCAGGTGGTTTGGAACATCGCGGACCCTGCCAAATACTTGTTCAACCTGGCTGATCCACCCCAGACCATTCGCGCCGTGTCGGAATCGGCCATGCGTGAGATCATTGCACAGTCCGAGCTCGCTCCAATCCTGAACCGAGACCGTGGTGTGATTGCCGACCGTCTGCAGGCGCTCATTCAGGACACACTCGACAGCTACGACAGTGGTGTAAATATCGTGCGTGTGAACTTTGACCGTGCCGATCCGCCGGCCAGCGTGATTGACGCCTTCCGGGACGTTCAGGCCGCTGCCCAAGAGCGTGACCGTTTGCAAAACGTGGCGGACGCCTATGCAAACCGCGTTTTGGCGGAAGCCCGTGGTGAAGCTGCACAGGTTCTGGAAGAAGCGGAAGGGTACCGTGCACAGGTTGTGAACGAAGCACAGGGTGAGGCGTCTCGCTTTACCGCTGTTCTCCAAGAATACGCCAAAGCACCAGAAGTGACCCGCAAGCGTCTTTATCTGGAAACCATGGAAGAGGTTCTGGGTGACATCGACAAGGTGATCATCGATGAGCAAGGCGATGGTGGATCCAGTGTGGTGCCGTATCTGCCACTGAATGAACTGCGTAAAGGGAGCAACTGATATGAAAAAGTCTACGTATCTTTTGCCCGTGCTGGTGATTGCGATCGCCGGGATTCTGTCGTCCATCTTCATTGTGGACGAACGTGAGAAAGCGCTGGTTCTCCAGTTTGGTCGTGTGGTTTCCGTTAAAGATGAGCCAGGTTTGGCGTTCAAAATTCCAGTCTTCCAGGAAGTTGTTCGCTACGATGATCGCATCTTGTCCATCGATGTTGGGCCGATTGAGGTCACCCCAGCGGATGATCGTCGTCTTGTGGTCGACGCGTTTGCACGTTTCCGGATTGCAGATGTCGTTCAGTTCCGTCAGGCCGTTGGTAACGGCGGTGAGGTTGTTGCAGGGCAGCGGCTTGACCGCATCCTGACCGCGGAAACTCGCGAAGTTCTCGGTACCGTGTCGTCCAAAGACATTCTGTCTACAGACCGTGCAGCTTTGATGCTGCGCATTCGTAACGCCGCTATCACGGAAGCGCGTGCGCTGGGCTTGGAAGTTGTCGACGTGCGCTTGAAGGCCACCGATCTGCCACCGCAGAACTTGGAAGCCACCTTTGAGCGGATGCGGGCAGAGCGGGAACGCGAAGCCACCGATGAGCGTGCCCGTGGTAACGAGGCAGCACAGCGTGTGCGCGCGCAGGCGGATCGTACCGTTGTAGAGCTTGTCTCGGAGGCGCGTCGCGAGGCGGAGATCACCCGAGGTGAAGCAGACGCGGAGCGGAACGCAATCTTTGCCGACGCCTTTGGCGAAGACCCGGAATTCTTTGAATTCTATCGGTCTTTGAATGCCTACCGCGCAGCGCTAAAGGGGGAGAATTCCTCCATCGTGATGTCTCCAGACAGTGACTTCTTCAACTACTTCCGCGACGTGCAAGGTCGCTGATGGTTGAAACCGGACTTCTGGCTCTTGGGCTGGTATTGGTTTTGGAGGGGCTGGTGTACGCACTGGCCCCTTCTATTGTTGAAGAGCTGCTCGAGATGCTGCGCAGCTTCAGCGAGGGACAGCGCCGTACCATGGGCCTGATGGCCGTGGCGCTGGGCGTGTTGGTGGTCTTGATCGCCAAATCCCTAGGCGCTTAAGGCAGACAAACAAAAACGCCGCGAGAACATCTCGCGGCGTTTTGCATTTTGAACTGTGATGAGCTTTAGGTCCGCTCGATGGCGATAGCGGTACCTTCGCCGCCGCCGATACAGATCGCAGCCATACCACGCTTCAAGCCACGTTTTTCCAGCGCGTTCAGCAAGGTCACCATGATGCGCGCACCAGAGGCCCCAATCGGGTGACCCAATGCACAAGCCCCACCGTTCACATTCACGATGTCACGGCTTAGGCCCATTTCATGCATGAAGGCCATTGGCACCACAGCAAAGGCTTCGTTGACCTCCCACAGGTCCACGTCTTCTTTCTTCCAACCAATCTTCGCGAGCAACTTCTGCGCCGCTGGTACTGGTGCGGTGGTGAACATGCCGGGTGCCTGCGCATGGCTGGCGTGGCCCACTATCTCCGCGCGCACCTTCAGACCTTGAGCTTCGGCAACCTCTGCTGAAGCCACCACAAGCGCGGCAGCCCCGTCCGAAATCGAAGAGCTGTTGGCTGGTGTCACGGTGCCATCCTTACGGAAGGCTGGCTTTAGCTGTGGGATCTTCTCCGGGCGCGCGTTGCCAGGCTGTTCGTCTTCGGCAATCTCCACCTCACCCTTGCGGGTTTTGAGTGTCACCGCGGCAATCTCGCCTTCAAAAGCTCCAGACTTCTGTGCCTCCAATGCGTTTGAGAGCGACTTCAGCGCATATTCGTCCTGTGCCTCGCGGGTGAACTGAAAGCTCTCGGCGCAATCTTCGGCAAAGGTGCCCATCAGGCGACCCTTGTCATACGCGTCTTCCAGGCCATCCAGGAACATGTGATCCACCACCTGTTGATGCCCAATCCGCGCACCACCGCGCATCTTTGGCAATACGTAAGGCGCGTTGGTCATGCTCTCCATGCCACCCGCGATCATCACGTCGCGATCCCCCAGTGCGATGCTGTCAAACGCCATCATCGCAGCTTTCATCCCGGAGCCGCACATCTTGTTAAGAGTTGTGGCAGGCACCTCGTCGCCAAGCCCGCCTTTGAACCCCGCCTGACGCGCTGGCGCCTGTCCTTGCCCCGCTGGCAAAACGCAGCCCATGAGCACTTCCTCTGCTGTGGTGGCCCCGGCATCAGCCAGCGCCGCGCGAATCGCAGTGCCGCCCAGTTCGGCGGCCTCCACACCATCAAAGGCGCCCTGAAAACCAGCCATAGGAGTCCGTGCGGCTCCCGCAATCACTACTTTTTTCATGGTTTTTCTCCTCCGAAGTCCCAAACAATTCTAATTGCCCTTGGCCTTGCCCGAAAATCTTTGCAAGGATGTTACAGGGCTCTTTGCGCGAAGTGGAGCATGTGCGCAATTCCGTAGATCCACGGGGTTTGCTCATACATTGGTAACCATTGAGGCCTAAACTGTGCCAAGGACGAAAGGTGAAGGAGACGTCATATGAATCTGTCGAGCAAGGCAGAGGGTGATGCCCTTGTGGTATCTGTGCACGAGTCACGCATTGATGCATCTGTTGCCATCCAATTCAAAGATCGGATGCGCGAAGAAACGGATACTGTTGACGGTCGGGTTGTCCTGAATCTTTCCGAAGTGGATTTTATCGACTCCAGCGGATTGGGGGCAATCGTGGCTGCCATGAAACAACTGGGTGGTAAAAACCCCTTGGAATTGGCAGGTCTCAACGAAAATGTAGATAAAGTTTTCCGTTTGACCCGTATGGACACTGTGTTCCGAATTCACGATTCTCTAGACGACGCACTTGTCGTTTAACCTTTTGGTCTGATGTTAGGGATCCACCGGGATTGATGAAACCCAAGGCTGACATCCATATCGAGCTGAAGGGCACCCCTACGGAGGTGCGAAACGCGCTTGAGACGCTGCGACACAAGTTGACGGCGCAGGAGTTTGCCGCTTGTAACGCAGGCGTGCTCGAAATTGTGCTGGCTGAAGTTCTGAACAATGTGGTGGAACACGCGCTTGCGGGGCGTAAGGATGGACAGATTGTGATCGCGTGCAACTACGCGGAGCAATGTTGGTTTGTCGAGGTGCGCGACAACGGTGTGGAGATGCCAGACAATAGACTGCCGGACGGGGTCATGCCGGATCTGGAACGGGATCTGTTGGACATGCCTGAAGGTGGATTTGGCTGGGGGCTCGTGCGCTCACTGGCCCAGGACATCGGCTATCAACGCCATGCCACAGGACACAACGCGCTCAGCTTCCGTGTGCCCGACTAAACTGCAAACTTTGGGCTGAGGTGGTCCAACTGGTTGCATCAAACGTAACTCCCCATAAACTTCACATGTGAATTAGGGAGGCGTCATGCGAGATTTTCATTTTCCGGGCCGGTCACCAGTGATGGCGACCAATGGCATGTGCGCCACCTCGACGCCTTTGGCGGCGCAGGTGGCGGTGGATATTCTGCGGCAGGGCGGCAACGCCATGGATGCGGCCATCGCGGGATCGGTCCTTCTGGGAATTTGTGAGCCAGCCTCTACCGGCATTGGCGGTGATTGCTTCACGCTTGTGTCTCCCGCAGGCAGCGAAGAGGTTTTTGCGTATAACGGCTCTGGTCGGGCACCCGCCGCTGTTGATGCTGCAGACCTGCGAGTACGTGGTTTGGATGCGGTGCCGCTCTTTGGTGTGGAGGCCGTCACAGTGCCGGGCGCTATTGATGGGTTTTGCGCCCTGTCTGAAAAATACGGCAAACTCGGCATCGCTGACAGTCTGGCTCCGGTCATCCATTACGCTGAGGAAGGTATCCCCGTTGGTCCGCGCTCTGCATTTGATTGGAGCCAGACCCAAAGCAATCTGCAAGGACACGGACGACGGCACTATCTGCGGGATGGCAAGCCACTGAACAAAGGCGATATTTTCTGCGCGCCGGGCCAAGCCGAAGTGCTGCGTCGCGTATCCGCGCAAGGTCGAGATGCCTTTTACACCGGCGAAATCGCCGAAGATATGGTCAACACCCTGCGCGCCATGGGCGGAGTGCACACCATGGACGACTTCGCATCCACCGCAGGCAATGACGCGACGCCTATTGGCGGCACCTACAAAGGCGCCGAGTTGCTGGAACATCCGCCAAACGGGCAGGGCGCAACAGCCATTTTGCTACTGAACATTCTCAAGCACTTTGACATAGCGTCGATGGATCCCTTTGGCGTTGAACGCACGCATATCGAGGCAGAGGCTGCTAAGCTGGCCTATGATGCGCGCGACCGTTTGATTGCAGATCCGGATCACACGTCGCGTACCGCGCATATGATTGCTCAGGAAACTGCCGACAAACTCGCCGCCCTGATTGATCCCAAACGGGCCATGGCCGCGCCTGCACCGCTGACTGAGGCGGTTCATAAAGATACGGTTTACCTGTCGGTGGTCGACAAAGACGGCATGGCGGTGTCGATGATCTATTCGATCTTCCACGCCTTTGGTTCCGGCATTGCGTCCGACAAGTTTGGCATCCTGATGCAGAATCGCGGCGGCGGCTTCACCCTGAAAGAAGGGCATCCAAACGAGCTCAAGGGCGGCAAACGTCCGATGCACACCATCATCCCCGGCATGATCCGCCGCGAAGGCCGTGTGGAAATGCCCTTTGGTGTGATGGGCGGCCACTATCAGCCCAACGGCCACGCGCGGGTGCTGTCCAATATGGAAGACTTCGGCATGGACCCGCAAACTGCGCTGGATTCACCACGCTCCTTTGTCGAGGACGGCGAGTTGAAGCTGGAACGGGGATACAGTGACGCTGTAAAGCGAGCGCTCGCTGATATGGGCCATAATGTTGTGGTGCCAGACATGCCGATCGGTGGTGCACAGGCGATCCGCATTCACAAAAACGGCGTGCTTGAAGGCGCCTCTGACCCGCGCAAAGACGGCGCCGCGATCGGATATTAAGAGATGCCGATCACCCCAATCAAAGAACTGGTGGATGCCGCCAAGGCGGAGATCACCAGTCTGAGCCAAGAAGAGGCCGAGGCCAAAGTCGCCGCCGGTGAGGCGCTGTTTGTCGACATCTGCGACCCGCGCGAGTTGGATCGCGAAGGCCGTATCGCCGGGGCGTTCCACGCGCCACGCGGCATGCTGGAGTTCTGGATTGCCCCGGACAGCCCCTATCACAAAGAGGCGCTGGCCACGGAGAAGACCTTGATTCTGTTTTGTGCAAGCGCCTGGCGTTCGGCTCTGTCTGTGAAGGCGCTTCAAGACATGGGCGTGGAGAATATCGCTGAAATGGAAGGTGGTTTTTCCACGTGGAAGAAACGTGGCGCGCCAATAGAGACCGGCTAGAACCAAAAAACGCCGGGCCCTTGCAACCCGGCGTTTTCCATCCCTTCTGGATGTGCGCTAGTTCAGCGCGTAATGCAGTGGATAGGCCCCATCTTCAAAAGGCCCAAACATATCGTCCAAATCAGGGTGGCTCACCGGTTCGCCGGAATAGTCGGCAATCAGATTTTGCTCAGACACATAAGCCACGTAGTAGCTCTGATCATTTTCCGCCAGCAGATGGTAGAACGGCTGATCTTTCACCGGACGGCTGTCCTCTGGAATTGCCTCATACCATTCTTCGGTGTTGGCGAACTCCGGGTCTACGTCAAAGACCACACCACGGAACGGATGTTTGCGGTGACGGACAACTTGACCGAGGTAATATTTTGCGCGTGTTCTAAGCATGTGTTGCAGCCCCTACAGCCCAAAGATAGACGCTGCAAGGGGGCTTTGTCCAACTTAAGCCGAATTTTAACGGGAAACAGTCTGTGAACTTAATCTTAACAGTTCTGGAAATTGTCGCGCCGGTCTTTCTGGTCGCGGGCGTCGGATTTGCTTGGGTCAAAGCGGGGTTTGAGTACCGCATTCAGTTTGTCACCCGCTTGGCCATGACACTGGCGGTGCCTTGTTTGATCTTCACAGCTCTTATGAAAACCGAGGCAGATTTGGGCGATCTTGGCAGACTTACTTTGGCTGGAACAAGCGCCTATTTGTTCGTCGGCGCCATTGGCTGGGTTCTGTTAAAGACGTGCGGATTGAGCCTGCGCACCTATTTGGCGCCAATCATTTTTGGTAATACCGGCAATCTGGGTATTCCGCTCGCGCTTTTTGCCTTTGGACAGCCGGGGTTGGAGGCCGCTGTTGTCATGCTCGCTGTGTCCGCAATCCTATCCTTTACTTGGGGCATCTGGATTGTCGCCGGGGAGGGCGCCTTTGGCAAAATGATCAGAGAACCGATGATTTGGGCCACGCTGTTAGGCGCGCTGTTTCTGGTGATGGATTGGGAAACACCCACGTTTTTGACCAACACGCTGGACCTCATCGGACAAATGGCCATCCCGATGATGTTGATCACTTTGGGCGTGGCGGTCGCTCGTCTGAACCCGGGGCGGGTTGTGACCGCGATATGGCTGTCGGTGGTGAAGTTACTGATCTGTGTTGCCATTAGTTGGGCGATTGGGGTGGGCTTTGGTCTCACCGGCACATTGTTCGGGGTTCTGGTGTTGCAAATGGCGATGCCCGTGGCGGTCACCGCCTTTCTTCTGGCGGAGAAATACGACGCCGACAGCAATGCGGTTGCTGGGTATGTGGTGGTCTCCACGCTGATCTCTGTGGTTGGTTTGCCGGTTCTCTTAACGCTGCTGCTGTAATGAGCGCTTTGTGATTTACCCTCGCCGGGGAAATCCGCTACACTGGCAAAAAAACAAGCATAAGCGAGAGGCAGATGAGCAGAGTTCTCTTCGTGCTACTGGTCTTAGTTGTTGTCGCATCCTGCGGCAGCAAAGATACCCGTGCGCCACGCAATCTTGATAACGCCTGTGCGATTCTCAAAGAGAAGCCGCATTTTAAGAGCGCTTTTACCAAAAACCGCCGCAAATGGGGGGTGCCCGTTCATGTACAAATGGCCGTGCTCTATCAAGAGAGCAAGTTCATTGCCGATGCCCGCACGCCGCATAAATATGCTTTGGGCGTCTTGCCGATGGGCCGTCAAAGCAGTGCTTATGGCTACGCGCAAGCGCTGGATGGCACCTGGGATCAGTACCGTCGTGAAACCCGCAACCGCAGTGCCAAACGGGACAATATCAAGGATGCATCGGATTTCATGGGCTGGTATTTCAACGAATCCCGTGAGCGCAATGGGGTCTCCCTACATGATGCTCGTGCGCAGTATCTTAACTACCACGACGGTCACACTGGCTATGCGCGTGGCACCTACCGTAACAAAGCTTGGTTGATGCGCGTTGCGGATGAGGTGGCAAGTCGCTCTGCTATGTATCAAGCGCAGCTCAAAAGCTGCTCTCGGATTTGGTGAAACGGCTCACGTTTTAGTGAATGGGTTGTGAGGCGCTCCCTTTTGGGGCGCCTTTCGCTTTTGTGGACTTGGCCTTTTCGGGTGAGGATTTCTGCTTTTGGTTGCGCCCTTGTTGTCAGTGCGCGTCATAGGAGTAAAAATTCAGCGGTTGACAATCCCGACTAAAATTATCAGAAATAACCATATCAGCCACCCAGCGGGGAAGCCAACATATTGACAAGGACCAACGGAGAGTCCCATGACCCTGCAAATGCAAGCTCCTGAAATGGCAAACGCGCTGCCCGTCCACGACGCCAACCAACTTACTGGCGACAATGGCCTGGCTCATATCCGTCTGAACGACCAGCTTTATACGCTGCGCATCACCCGCGCTGGCAAACTGATCCTGACTAAATGAGCGGCGCCCTGTATCGAGGGGCGCAGCGCGTAGGTCTGCTCGAAGACCTCGGCGATGTGGAGCGTTTGGCCGTTCGTTGGCTGCGCTCCTGGGAGCGTGATCCGGTGGGGATTGCACATTTGGAATCCACGCTGACCGTTGGTTTGGGGCCGGATCAAGCGCGTAACATCAAAGGTGTTTTCGAAGACCTGATGGAAGTTGGCCGCCAGTATGGCCGCCGTGCGCTATGTCGCCATGGGTGTCATTGCCGCTGCCTTGGTGCGGATGAAGCGGTTTTTGCCCATTTGGTTGAGGCAGGTGCCAACGGGGAACAGGAAGATGCGGCGCTTCTGGCGTCCCTCGTGGTCCGCCCTGACATGGCCATGTGCTTTGCCGGTCTTGCGGCCGAGTTTGGTATGGCTCTGAACAAAGTGGCTCGTGCAGCGCCTGCGCGTCCCCAGCTTTCGACACCGGTTTCGGCCACGGTGCATTAACCACTGTGGCCAAACCGCGGCTGTCTATTCACTTATTTCACAGATCGCTCACAACCATGTTAGGCGGCGCGACGCGCATGTGGTTGCCATTGCTGTGCGAAATGCCCACACTTCTCCTTATACGCCGGGAGCAACTCGGCAGGTTTCAAGTACACCAAAGGAGAACCCAAAGTGTTTTCTGACACCCTTACGTACCCCGACACGCAACAGCGCGGATGGCGCATTGCTGGGCTTGCGTTAATGTCCATGCTGTTTGTCTTGGCGCAAACGCTTATTGCCCAGGCCCGCCCTGATAGCTTTGCCGATCTGGCAGATAAAATCAGCCCGTCTGTTGTGAACATCACCACCTCTACGGTTGTCGCCGGCCGTACCGGTGGACCGCAGGGCATCGTTCCCGAAGGCTCGCCATTTGAGGACTTTTTCCGCGAATTTCAGGACCGTCAGGGCCCTGAAGGTGACCGCCCGCGCCGCACCTCTGCGCTGGGGTCCGGTTTTGTAATTTCCGCAGACGGCTTTGTTGTGACCAACAATCATGTGATCGAAGGTGCCGACGAGATTCTGGTGGAGTTCTTTGAAGGCGGCGAATTGCCAGCCACGGTCATTGGCACTGACAAAAACACCGACATTGCGCTGCTTAAGGTCGAGTCCGACGAACCGCTTGATTTTGTTGAGTTTGGCAACAGCGACATCGCTCGCGTAGGTGATTGGGTCATGGCCATGGGCAACCCGCTGGGCCAAGGCTTCTCAGTCTCCGCTGGTATTGTCTCTCAGCGCGGTCGGTCCCTGTCTGGCGCTTATGACGACTACATCCAGACCGACGCCGCCATCAACCGCGGCAACTCCGGTGGCCCTCTGTTCAACATGGACGGCGACGTTATTGGCGTGAACACCGCTATCCTGTCGCCCAACGGCGGTTCCATCGGTATCGGCTTCTCAATGGCGTCAAACGTGGTCACCAAAGTTGTTGATCAATTGAAAGAGTTTGGCGAAACCCGTCGCGGCTGGCTTGGCGTGCGCATTCAGGATGTAACCGAGGACATGGTTGATGCTGTTGATGGGTTGAAATCCGCTGCAGGCGCCATGGTCACCGATGTGCCGGAAGGGCCAGCGATGGAAGGCGGCGTTTTATCTGGCGATGTGATCCTGAGCTTTGATGGCCAAAAGGTAAAAGACGTGCGGGGTCTCGTGCGCACCGTTGGCAACACCAATGTTGGCAAGACCGTTGATATGGTTGTGTTGCGTGAAGGTGATGAAGTGACGCTGAAAATCACCTTGGGCCGTCGGGAAGAAGCAGAAGGCGCAGTGCCGGCAAGCCAACCTGTGCCCTCTGGTGAGCCCGTGGAGAAAGATATCCTTGGTTTGACTGTGACGGAGCTGACCGCTGATATGCGCGAAGAACTCGGCGTGGCCGAAGCCACAGACGGGCTGGTGGTGAGCAACGTTGACGAGATGTCCAAAGCCTATGAAAAAGGCCTACGGGCCGGTGATGTGCTAACCGAAGCGGGTCAGCAAAAACTGACCTCCATCACTGATCTGGAAGACCGCATCGAAGAGGCCAAAGACGCGGGCCGCAAATCCTTGCTGCTGCTCGTACGCCGCGCTGGCGAGCCTCGGTTTGTGGCGCTCAACATCGAAGAGTAAGCGTCTGCCTATCCAGAACCAAAGAAGGGCGCCCTTTGTGGCGCCCTTTTCCTATTATGAGCCCTCGCGTGGGACCGCCACCAACCCGAGCCTCCGGGCGCTTTCCAGCGATAGAATCGCGCTGTCCAACCCTTGCGCACTTTGGTAACGACGAATGGCAGCGCGGGTGCGTGCATCCTGCTCGCCAGTTATGCTGCCGTAAAACAGCCCTCGCACTTTCAACGCCCGCTGCAAAGATGCGGTGAAGTTTTCGGTCCAGACCTCGGCGCAGGGGGTTTCAAACCACAGCTCACGCCGCTCCTGCACAATGCGCTGCTGCGTTTCTGTGCGGAAAATCCCTGGAGCAATCACCGTGCCATCTGCCAGAACTTCGGCTGGCTGCACCATCACCTGCTCGCTGACCGTTTCCACCACCGCAGGCGTCACATGACGACCCCAACAGCTGCCCGGCCGCGCATTGGGCGGTGCTCCTGCGTCTTCGGCGCGCACAATCTCGGGTTCATTAAAGGCGGCAATATAGGGCGCAGAGGAAATTTGCTCTTCGCAGGCTGTCAGGCTTCCCAACGCCAAAAGCGCCGTGGCGGCCAAAACCGATCGTGCGGCAAAATCTGCGGGCATGCTCGCGCCTCATGTGTTTTGCTCTTCTTAGCGTTTTTTGCGGCGCAGCGAAACGCGTCATTTTTCCGAAGCCACCGGCGGTGTGACCAAACTGTCCAAAAGCGGCGAGAGATCTTCGATCCGTTCGGCAATCACATGGGTGACATTGTTCTCCCGCTGAATGCGGCCGGTGACCCGCAAAAGCCGTCCGGCAATCACCGCGCGGCGGAAATGCTCATAAAGACTGCGCCAGACAATCACATTCACCACGCCGGTCTCATCCTCCAACGTAACAAAAATCACACCGTTCGCCGTGCCGGGCCGTTGCCGCAGAATCACCAGACCGGCCACGGTAATCCGCGCGCCATTGGGCGGCACCGTCAGGCGGCTGGCGGTCAAAGCTGCCGGAGGGCGGGGCCAATCCCCATGTCCCAAGGAGAACGGTGAGTGTGATACTGTGTTTGCTGTGACAATTTGCATGAGAACAAATATAGAATATTTATAATTTGTCGCAAGGGGACATGCTGCTTGTTGCAAATTGGGGTGGAAGCGGCGCAAGCCCTGACCTAACTAGGGATGCGAACAGTTTCACCAAAGGAGCCAGACATGGCCAAAATCACCTATGTCGAGCATAACGGTACCGAACATGTTGTTGAGGTTGCCAACGGCTTGACCGTTATGGAAGGCGCGCGTGACAACAATGTCCCCGGCATCGAAGCCGATTGTGGTGGCGCCTGTGCCTGCTCAACCTGCCACGTCTATGTGGACCCATCTTGGGTTGAGAAAGTCCCGGCCAAAGACGACATGGAAGAAGACATGCTGGACTTTGCCTATGAGCCTGATCCCGCCACCTCGCGCCTGACCTGCCAGATCAAGGTCACAGATGCACTGGACGGCTTGGTTGTGAAGCTGCCAGAAAAGCAAATCTGATGCGTAGGGCGCGGCGTCTTCTGTCATACAGGCTGCGCCGCTCCGTCCGCCGCGCAACACTTGCGGTGGGCGTGGGGCTGACGGCGGCTCCGGTGGCTGCTGACATTGTCGCGGCGGACTTCACCGAATCTACCACCCGCTATGGTCACGCCGTACTTGGCGATGATGTGGAGTATGGTGCGCTTGAGATTACCTCAGATCACAATAACAGCTCACACCTGACCACCAAGCTGGTCCAGAAGAAAACCACCTACCTGGTGCGCCTGCCGCTGGATCATGTGTTTGAAGACATCGCGCCGCGCCTTGTCGATGTCACAGGTGACGGCCGTCCTGAAGTGATCGTGGTGGAAACCGACGTCGCCAAAGGCGCGCAGCTGGCGATTTATGGCGAGGATGGCACAAAGCTCGCTGCCACGCCGCACATTGGCCAACGCAACCGCTGGCTCGCGCCCATTGGGGCCGGAGATCTCGACGGTGACGGCCACATTGAGATTGCCTATATCGACCGGCCACATCTGGCCAAAACCCTACGTGTCTGGCGCTACAAAGACGGCGCTTTGACCGAAGTGGCCAAAAAAACTGGCCTGACCAATCACCGCATTGGCGAGGACTTCATCTCCGGCGGTATCCGTGACTGTGGCAAAGGGCCAGAGATGATCACGGTCAACGCCAACTGGTCTGAGGTCATGGTCACACGTTTTGACGGCAAAACGCTGTCGCCACGCGCCCTTGGCCCCTTCAAAAATCAGACATCCCTCAAGCGCGCGCTGGATTGCAAAGCGCCTTAATATTCATTGTCCCAAAATATCCCGGGGTGAATTGGCCGCAGGCCAAAAGGGGCTGGCCCCTCACGCCTTTATCGCACAGTCCCGTCGCTCGCGGAATAAATATGCCGCGTGCCAATCGCGCCCAGCGATTGGAACAGGCTTGCGGTGTTGGACACGCCAAACTTTTTCAAAAGCTTGCCGCGATGCACCTCCACCGTGCGGTTGCTCATCTCCAGCTTGATCGCGATCTCCTTGCTGGTCAGCCCCTCGGCCAAAAGTGAAAACACCTCCCGCTCGCGACGGGTCAGCGGATGGTAGGGCCGTGTGTCGGAGATATCGGCAAAGCTCCACACCGCCCGTTGCAGCGGGTCTTCCGGCGTAAACGTATGCCCGCGCACCCGGCACCAGAACATCTCGCCCCCGCGCCGCATCATCACGCGTTCATCCCAATAGAAATTGCCCTCGCGCAGCTCCTGCACGCCGCGATTGCGGATGTTGGTGAACTCTTCTTGCGTGGGGTAGAGGATCGCAAAAGTGCTGTCTTTGAGCGCCGCGCGCTCATAGCGGAACATCTCGGCAAAGGTGTCGTTGCAATCGCGGATCACCCGGTTTTCGGTGACCACAATGCCCACCGGCGCAAAACTGAACGCCAGTTCCACAAAATCACCCGTGGCGTAGGCCTCTTCCACCGAAATGGTCATGTCATCTCCCCCAGTTCAGGCGAAGAATAGGGCGCAGCGCTTTTCGGCGCAACGCCCGCAAAACTACGTGTCAGTGCAGGCTTAAAGCGCGCGCCAACCGATGTCGCGGCGGTAGAAACCACCGGGCCAGTCAATTGTGTCCACCATGGCATAAGCGCGATCGCGCGCTTCCTGAAGGCTTGCGCCCCGCGCCGTCACATTTAACACGCGCCCACCGGACGCGGTGATCTGCCCGTCTTTTTCGGTGGTGCCTGCGTGGAACACCATGTTCTTGCTGTCGGAAGCAATGGAATCCAGCCCGCCAATGACAGAGCCTTTTTCGTAAGACCCCGGATAGCCGTTGGCCGCCATCACCACCGTGATCGCATGATCGTCGGCCCAGTTCACCTGTGCTTCATGCAAACGTTCTTCGGCCGCCGCATGCATCAGGTCCATCGCCTGCGCGCCCAGGCGCATCATCAGCACCTGACACTCCGGATCGCCAAAGCGCACGTTGTACTCCACCAGACGCGGCTGGCCGTCTTTGATCATCAGGCCGACGTACAGCACGCCCTGATACGGCGAGCCGCGCTTAGCCATCTCATCGATGGTCGGCTGCACAATCTTATCCAGTGCCTTTTGCGCAATCTCATCAGACAGCACTGGCGCAGGCGAGTAGGCGCCCATGCCGCCGGTGTTCAAGCCCGTGTCGCCTTCGCCCACACGCTTGTGGTCCTGCGCCGTGCCGATGGGCAGGGCGGTCTTGCCGTCACACAAGATAAAGAACGACGCTTCTTCGCCCTCCATGAACTCTTCCACAACCACTTCGGCCCCCGCGCCACCAAAGGCACCGCCAAACATGTCGTCCACCGCGTCCAACGCAGTTTGCAGGTCCATTGCCACGATCACGCCTTTGCCTGCCGCCAGACCATCGGCCTTCACCACAATCGGGGCGCCTTGTTCACGGATATAGGCTTTGGCGGCTTCTGCATCGGTGAAGTGTCCGTAGCCTGCGGTTGGCGCATTGGCCGCGTCACAAATCTCTTTGGTGAAGCTCTTGGAGGCTTCCAGCTTGGCCGCCGCCTGAGAGGGGCCAAACACCAGCACACCGGCTTCGCGCAGGCGATCCGCCACACCGTTCGCCAGAGGTGCTTCCGGGCCGACAATCACAAAATCGATCGCATTGGCCGCCACAAAGGTCACAACCTCGCCGCCATCCTCAATGTCAAAGCTGGCGCATTCCGCGATCTGTGCGATGCCTGCGTTGCCCGGTGCCACAATCAGCTTATCGCATTTCGGGTTCTGCATCACTGCCCATGCCAGTGCATGCTCACGTCCACCGCTGCCGAGAATAAGAATGTTCATGTTGCCGCCTTCCGCTTGGCCTCCGCTTAGCGGCGTTCTAAGGTGGCTTGGCACAGGAAACAAGGGAACTGAGCAGCGCACCCATGTCTGATCTGATCGACGACCCACGAGAGGGCGAAAACGCACCGGAATTTAGCGTCACCGAACTCTCCGGGGCGATCAAACGCATGATCGAGGGCGAGTTCTCCCATGTGCGCATCAAAGGCGAGATTGGCCGCGTGTCGTTCCCGCGCTCCGGCCATATTTATCTGGATCTGAAAGATGACCGCTCGGTGATTGCCGGGGTGATGTGGAAAGGGGTGGCCGCGCGTGTGTCCACTCGGCCGGAAGAGGGCATGGAAGTGGTCGCCACCGGGCGGCTCACCACGTTCCCGGGGCAATCCAAATATCAGTTGGTGATCGAAGATTTGAAGCCGGCCGGCGTTGGCGCGCTGATGGCGATGCTGGAAAAGCGCAAAGCGATGCTGCAAGCAGAGGGCCTGTTTGCGCAGGAGCTTAAAAAGCCGCTGCCGTACCTGCCAGAAATCATCGGCGTGGTGACCTCGCCCAGTGGGGCCGTCATTCGTGATATCCTGCACCGCCTGCGGGATCGCTTCCCCCGCAAAGTCCTGTTGTGGCCGGTGGCTGTGCAAGGCGAACAATGCGCCAAGCAGGTGGCCAACGCCATTGAAGGTTTCAATAAAATGACCCCGGGCGGGGCCATGCCGCGACCTGATCTCATTATCGTCGCACGTGGCGGCGGCAGTATCGAAGACCTCTGGGGCTTTAACGAAGAGGTGGTGGCGCGCGCTGCGGCGGCGTCTGACATCCCGCTGATCTCAGCTGTAGGCCATGAAACTGATACAACGCTGATCGATTTTGTCTCCGACAAACGGGCGCCAACCCCGACGGCGGCCGCAGAATTGGCCGTTCCCGTGCGGCTCGACATGTTGGCTTGGGTGGAGGAACAAGGCGCGCGTCTCACACGCGGTCTGGAACAAGGCCTGCGTCAACGCGACCAACGTCTGCGGGATTTGGCCCGTGCACTGCCCCGTGCCGACACCCTGCTGCAAACCCCGCGCCAGCGATTGGATACGGCCGCTGATGCGCTCCCTCGCGCGTTGCAATCCGGCATCCAATCCCGCCGGGTCACTCTGGCTGAGAAAAGCGGCGGTTTGAGCGACAAAACCCTGCTGCGTATGATTGAAATCCGGCGGCAGCAATTGGGGCGCTATGGCGACCGGCTTTCAGTGGACGCACTATCCCGCGACATCACACGCCAGAAAGATAAAACTGCGGACCTGTCGCGCCGCCTGTCAGACGCTGGCACGCGCCAAGTGCAGACACTCAAGGATCGCCTCGCCTCACTGGACCGGATGCGCGAAACGCTCAGCTACACCGCCACATTGCAGCGCGGCTATGCCGTGGTGCGCGGGGATGGTCAGCTGGTGAAAACTTCTGCCGAGGCCAGCGCAGCCAGTGCTTTGGAAATTGAGTTTGCCGATGGCCGTTTGACCGTTGGGGCAGGGGGCGAAGTGACTACCCCACCAGCTGTGCCGGACAAGCCGAAAGCAGCACCCAAACCCAAAGCAAAGAAAACGCCGCCACCAGCGCAGGGCAGCTTGTTCTAACGCTGTAGCTTAAACCCCGACATCCGGCCCAAGGCACAGCATATCTTCGGAACTGTCCTCGATTTCATAAAGCAACCGCCCGTCCGGTTCGTTCTCAAATTGGGCGCTTAATCCCCCGGTGTCCGCATAAAAGCTCCAGCATTGCGGGCCGGGGTTGTCCTCATAGACAAAACAGATCTGACCAGCCTCTTCGTACCAATAGCCGTCCTTGCACTGTCCGCTGCCATCCAGAAACGCCCACCGAACGCGTCGGTCCGAGAGGTATTCTTCCACGCCATAGCGCCGCCCGTCCGCCTCATAAAACAGGGTCTTGCCCGCCACATAAGCTTCAAACTCAGCTGCAGACATGGCGTCCTGTGCCGCCGCCGCGCTGCTTAAAAGCGCCAAAACAACGCTCACATACTTCATGAGACCATGCTGCCCGAGGTGCCTGCGTCAATCTAGTCTCATTGCTGTGATGCGCGCAGTTTTGCCACTTTCGGGTCCATCACCCGCCGCCACTGGCGTGGCCAAAGGGCGAGAATCGCCATCAACGGCAGAGACTGCGGCAGAATGGGCATGGTTGCTTCGTCGAGTTGCAGCGCCGGATAGTCCCGCGTCGGGACCATATGATGGTCCGAATGACGCGGCGCATTGAGCATCAGGGCAGATGTGTAAAGCTGCGGCGCGTTCCAGCTGTGTTGTGGCCCCACGGGCTCGGGTTTACCATCCTTACGCATGCGGCGGTGCAGCCCGTAGTGTTGCACATAATCTGACAATAGGAGCTGCATACTGCCGTAGCTCGCCAGTGCTACATAAGCCAGCAGGCCACTTACCCCGGCCAGCCGCGCAGCCACAGCAAGGCACAGTATAGCACCGCCAACATAGATCACATAGGGATGCAGCAGAGACTTGCGGGCCCCAGCACGCGCGCGCATCGCGGTCTCAGCCTGCCATCCAGCCCTAAATGACCCAGCCCAGGCCCGCGGCCAGAAGTGATAGAAAGGCTCGCCAGCACGCGGGCTATTGGGATCGTTTTCGGTTGCCACCCAGATGTGATGCACTTTGGGGTGTGCTGAGGTGTGGTGCCCAAAAAGCAGCGATATATAGACCCACATGCCTAGTTTTCTGGGGAACCGCCCCGCTTTGTGGATCAATTCATGAGCGTTGGCGTTGCTGACCTGTCCGAAGAACAGTCCGAAGGCCAGAAAGCAGCAGATTTTGGCGCCCAGGCTGATCCCTGTGGCGCTCGCCAATGCCAGCACGGCCAATATCATCAATGGAAAATGCGCCAGTCCCAACACCAGCGATAGCCGCATTCCGCTGGGAAATTCGCCGTCCCCGCCGGATTTTGCCGCTGCCCCATGTACCAGACGGTCCATCGCATGGATGAGCCCGCTCATATAGATCAGCGCCGCAACGGCCCACAGGCCACCCAACAGCCCGCCCAGTGCCAGAAGCACGACGGGAATCGTTGTTGCGATCCAGAACCAAGCCATGTGTTTTCCCTTTCAAAGAGGTCGTCCTCTTTGTACCTGGGCAAAATTACTCCTTCGTTTCCGCTCTGCAAAGCGGTGACGATAGGTTATTTTCAAACGATTGCACTTTTCTTGAGGAATCCCGCGCCAACCCCATTGACTCGGCCCCAGCCATCATTAAAAGGCGGGCTTCAAGAGATTTACACGGGGTATCTGTGCCCCGGCGCAGGAGAAGCACAATGGCGAAGCCGACGACAATCAAGATCCGTCTGAACTCGACCGCGGGCACGGGCCATTTCTACGTGACCAAGAAAAACGCACGTACCATGACCGAAAAGATGGTCGTCCGCAAATACGACCCGGTGGTGCGCAAGCATGTCGAGTATAAAGAAGGCAAGATCAAGTAAGATCGCTTTCTGAGACACATGCAAAAGCCGCGCCAAACCAAGGCGCGGCTTTTTGCTTTTAAAGAAAGCCGCGCCTGAAAAACAAAAAACGTTTCTTCAGGAGGGTTTCTCAAATGCCCCATCCATTCTTTATCCGCCCCGCCAGTCTTAATGATCGACAGGCCGTGTCCGAGCTGTTTGCGCAGTCATACCCTGACCTACTGCCACAGGACTACGAGGAGGCCGTATTGGAAGACGCGCTGCCTCTGATCACCAAAGCGCGCAGGTCTCTTTTGGCCTGCGGCACTTATTTTGTGGCCGAATGTGCAGAGACCGACGCCATTGTTGGGGCAGGGGGCTGGACCGATCTCAGCCCGTCGCGTGGTGTCAGTGGCACGGATTTGGGCCATGTCCGTCATGTCGCAACCCGCCCGGATTGGCTGCGTCGTGGCGTGGCGCGGACCTTGATTGACGTGTCACTGGCGTCAGCTGAGGCACATGGAATGCGCCAGATGAGCTGTATGAGCACTTACACCGCGCGGCCCTTCTATGAGGCTATGGGCTTTGAGAAAGCCGCCGAGATAGAACTCACATTGGCCCCAGGCGTGCACTTCCCGGCCATCCAGATGCGGCGCAGTCTTAGCGCCCCTGAATACGCCTGACACAAAAAAGGCCGGTCGCTGTGACCGGCCTTTTCTATTGCTATCCTGCAAAAATCACTCGCGGTTGCCAAGGAACTGCAGCAGGAACATGAACAGGTTGATGAAGTCCAGATACAGGGTCAACGCACCCATGATCGCGGATTTTGCCAGCCATTCGCCGTCACCCATGTGGGCGTGCTGGATGTAGTCGTTCTTAATCTTCTGAGTGTCATAAGCGGTCAGCGCGGCAAAGATCAGAACACCAATTGCAGAGATCGCGAAGGCCATCGCGGAAGACTGCAGGAAGATGTTCACAATCGACGCCACGATCAGGCCAATCAGACCCATCATCAGGAAGGTGCCCAGACCGGACAGGTTCTTCTTGGTCGTGTAGCCATAAAGCGACAGACCCGCAAAGGCGATTGCGGTGATCAGGAAGGTCTGGATGATCGACTCACCGGTGAACACCAGAAAGATCGAGCTGATCGATGCGCCCATCAGAGCCGCAAAAGTGTAGAAGAACAGCTGTGCGCCAGCCGCGGACAGGCGGTTGATCGCCATGCCAAAGCCAAACACCATCGCCAGTGGGGCAAACATGATGACCCACTTCAGCGGGGACGCGTACAGAGCGTTGCCGACAGACGTCAGCATTTTGGCGCCGGTAGCTGGATCGGTCGCGACAGCCAGGCCGGACAGGGCCCAAGCGGCGGCAAAGGTGATCAACATGCCGACGGACATGTTGCCATACACTTTGTTCATGTGGGCGCGCAGACCCGCGTCAATATGAGCCGCGCTCGCCGTCGCCGTGCCGCGGATCGTGTCAAATTCAGCCATCAAAGCCTCCGAGTTAACTGCATTTCCCCCAGAACCTGACGTTCAGAGGGCGTCATCAGAGAATATCGGTGAGACAAGGCGTGAATTCAAGGATTTCCGCCGCTCAAAGCAGCGAAAATCCGCATCAATGTTAACGTTTGTCTTAGCCGCGCCAGTGTGCTGGCACGTCCCAAGCGGAACGGCTCAGTTCACAGTCCACATCGGCTTGGGTCAAACCCATGTCGCGCAACGCTGCTTGGTCCAATTGCGCCAATTGGCGGCGCTGGCGCAGGACTGCAAAAGCTTGCGTTAGGCGGGACAGGGAAAACTTGGAACCACGGGAACTCGCGGAAGAAGTGGTGATGAAGGCCATGGGTCGTTCCTTTCCTGGTTTGCGATTGATCTTCGTGTCTGCATCAAATTACTTGATGTATATGGCGAGCTATGTGTATTTAGAAAGTGAATGTTTGTGAGGGACTTCATCACGGATCATGATGATAGTTGAAAAACAGTGATTTATAAAGGGACAGCCATGCGCAATCTTGATGTAACCACGCTCCGTAGCTTTGTCGCCGTTGCCGATATGGGGGGGGTGACCAAGGCTGCTGGGTTCTTGCACCTGACCCAGTCTGCCGTGTCTATGCAGCTCAAACGTCTTGAGGAACTGATCGGTGTGGCCCTTCTGGACCGTTCCGGTCGTGGCATAGCGTTGACTCCTGCTGGAGAACAGATGCTGGGCTATGCACGCCGAATGGTCACGCTCAACGATGAAATCATGCGGCGCCTGAGCCATGACGAATTCGAAGGCTCCGTCACCCTAGGGGTACCGCACGACATTGTTTATCCCACCATTCCGCGTGTGATGCAGCAATTCTCGGCCGCGTTTCCTAGGGTAAAGGTGAACCTTTGCTCTTCGTATACGCTTGAGCTGAAGCAGTTGTTTGAGAAAGGCGAGATTGATCTCATTCTCACCACCGAGACCAGCACGCCGGATGGGGCCGAAGGATTGTGTACTTTGCCTTTGGTTTGGATCGGCGCGCCCGGTGGGGCCAGTTGGCGCCGCCGCCCGTTCCCTTTTGCCTCTGCCCGCCAGTGTTTGTTCCGCCAGCGCGCTATTGCAGCACTGGACCGGGCTGGAATCGAATGGGATTCTGCCTTGGAGACGGAATCCGACCGTACAGTAGAAGCGACGATTGCGGCCGATCTTGGGGTGGGGGAGATGTTGTTGGGCACCGAGCCGCGTCATCTGGAGGTAATCGATCACGGCGGCGCGTTGCCGGAGCTTGGCGAGCAGCACATCAACATGTATGGCGCGGAGCAGGCCAAGGGCGATATGGTCGCCCATCTGGCAGAGCTTATCCGTAAGAGCTTCCAGTCGATGCACACTCCACTTGAAAGTCCACCTCGGCTGGGTGTGGTTGGCTAGCTTTAGTCGACAGTGACAACAACCTTGCCGGTGGATTTGCGGCTGCGCAGGAGTTCATAGGCCTCCTCCGCCCGCTCCAGCGGTAGCACATGGCTCACATGTGGCTTCAGTTTGCCTTCGCCATACCACTTAAAAAGTGTTTGCATACTGCCGGTCAACACCTCTGGCTTGAACGACAGATACCCGCCCCAATAGAGACCGATCACCGTAAGGTTTTTCACCAGCAGGTGGTTGGCCGGAATTTGCGGCACCTCTCCGCTGGCAAAACCCAGCGGCAAAAGTCGCGCCTCTGGGTTGCAGGCCCGGAAGGCGGCCTTGAACTGTTCACCACCCACGGGATCATACACCACGTCTGCGCCGCCCAATGCCTTGACTTCGGCGCGGATGTCGGCGGTTTTGGCATCAATCAGGTGATCAGCTCCTGCCGCCTTTGCAACATTAAGCTTGTCGCTGCCACGGGCGCAGGCGATCACGTTCGCGCCCATTAATTTGCCCAGCTCCACCGCGGTCAGGCCCACACCGCCGGCAGCACCTAGCACCAGCAGGTTCTCTCCTGGCTGTAGGCGGGCGCGATGATCAAGTGCCACATGGCTTGTGCCATAGGCGACGGGAAAGGCTGCCGCGTCTTCGTAGGGCATGCCGCTTGGCAGTGGCACACAGCTTTCAGCCGGGTACACGCCATATTCTGCAAGGCCACCACTGCCACCGAAAACCAATACATCTGTCCCAACGGCGGGCCCGTTAACGTCAGAACCAACGGCATCCACCACGCCTGCCACCTCCATGCCCAGGGTAAACGGGACCGGCGGAGTGGCCTGATAAGTGCCCTTAATCATCAAGAGATCGCCAAAATTCAGCGCGCAGGCTTTGATCTTCACTCGGATCTCGCCGGGTCCAGGTTCTGGGTTGGAAATATCAACAAGGGCGGGGGCAGTGTCATGTGACGTGACTTGAAAGGCGCGCATCTTAATCTCCTGTTCTTTAAATCGAATACACAAGCGTCCCCAATCAAGTCAAAGCTGATCCCTTGAAAACAGAGGATTGCGACACGACGTCACCCTCTGGATGAGCATTTCAAAGTGCGCGAAGTGCTTAACATGACAATCTCCGATTGAATGGGGTAGGCTATCCAGAAGGGGTAAGACACATTCTTTCCCTTGATTATAAGGCGAAAACTGATAAGATGAATCATCGCGAAAGGGATGCGCGATAACTTCACTAAACGAATTGGTGACGCAGACTGGCACTTGGATGGAGCTTGTGCTGCGGCCCGAAAATTTAATTCGGAAGGAGACGTGTAATGACACATCCAGTGGACGTGCATGTTGGCAAAAAAATCCGCCAACGCCGGTGGCTGACGGGGATGACGCAGCAACAACTGGCCGAGCAGGTCGGCATCAAGTTTCAACAGATTCAAAAGTATGAAACTGGGGCCAACCGTGTCAGCGCCTCTCGTTTATGGGACATTTCCGACGCTCTGGATGTGCCGGTGAGCTTCTTTTTTGAAGGTCTGGAAAGCGACGGCGATGGCGCAAGCTCCGGCAGCGTGCCTGCCGACATCATGGCGGACAAAGAAGCATTGGATCTAATCCGCAGCTACTATGCCATTCCGGAAAACCAACGCCGGCGCCTGTTTGAATTGGCGCGCGTTTTGTCTGATGTCGCTTGAGTCCATACCCGCTCTGGTCTAGCCATGGTGCGAACGCCAGAGCGGAGACTGTGCCCAATGACACCAGAACAGAATGACCTGACCGCCGTGGCCGATGCCATGGCAGACGCAGCCCGCGCGGCCATTCTTCCTCACTTTCGCAGCCACGCTCTGACCGCAGACAACAAACTGTCTGAGGGGTTCGATCCTGTGACCGTGGCAGATCGCGCCGCCGAAGAGGCGATGCGCGCGGTTCTGGCAGAACGCCGCCCGCAGGACGGCATCTTTGGTGAAGAGTTTGGCAAATCGGAGGGCAGCAGTGGCCTGACTTGGGTGCTTGACCCCATCGACGGTACACGCGGATTTATCTCCGGCACTCCCACTTGGGGCGTTTTGATTGCGCTCTCCGATAAAAACGGTCCGATCTACGGTGTGGTCGATCAACCTTACATTGGTGAGCGTTTCAAGGGCGGCTTTGGCATTGCCGAAGCCCATGGTCCGCACGGCGGGATGCCCCTCAAGACCCGCGAAACCGCCTCTTTGGCGGAATCGGTGATCTTTACAACCTTTCCTGAAGTGGGCTCCGAAAAGGAACGCGCTGGCTTTGAACGTGTCGCGGCCCAGACCAAACTCACCCGCTATGGCATGGACTGTTACGCCTACGCGCTGCTGGCAGCTGGGCAAATTGACTTGGTGATCGAGGCTGGCCTTAATGCCTATGACATCCAGGCGCCCATCGCCGTGGTTGAGGCCGCGGGCGGCATTGTCACCAACTGGCAAGGCGGGTCAGCGCATGCGGGCGGGCAGGCGATTGCCGCCGCCAACAAAGACTTGCACGCGCAGGCTTTGGCGCTTCTACAGCTGGTCTAAGCCACGTCACTCTTGATCGCGGCCCCACTGCTTCGCTATGGTTGCCAAGCACGGTGAGTCCTTAGCCCGCATTCTGTCGCTGTGCCTCATATCGCTACCGAATCGGGCCCGACTTTAGGCCCAAGGAATGCGCATATGGCACAAGCTTCTGAAACTGTGATCAAATCCGCCCAGTCCGTTCTGACAATGGATGACAACCGCCGCGAATTGGCGTCCCATGACATCCGCATCAAAGATGGTGTGATTGCGGAGATTGGTGAAAACCTCAAAACCGATGGCGAAACCGTCTTTGCCAAAGGTTGTGTGGTCACGCCCGGCTTGGTGAACACACACCACCACCTTTACCAAACCCTGACACGGGCTGTGCCGGGCGGGCAGGACGCGCTGCTGTTTGGCTGGCTAAAGCGTCTCTATCCAATCTGGTCGCGTTTTGGCCCGGAAGAGATGAACATCTCTGCACAGATCGGCTTGGCGGAACTGGCGCTCTCCGGCTGCACGCTGACATCTGACCACCTTTATCTTTACCCCAACGGGTCTCGACTGGATGACACGATTGAGGCCGCCAAAGAGGTTGGGATGCGATTCCATCCCACCCGAGGCGCCATGAGCATTGGCGAAAGTGACGGCGGTCTGCCACCGGATTCGCTGGTCGAAAAAGAGAACGCCATCCTCAATGACGCCATTCGCCTGATCGACACGCATCATGATGCGCGTGACGGCAGCATGGTGCGTGTTGGCGTGGCGCCATGTTCGCCGTTTTCTGTCTCACGTGAGTTGATGCGCGACGCAGCCATTCTGGCGCGGGACAAAGGCGTGATGCTGCACACCCATCTGGCGGAAAACGACGAAGACATTGCCTATTCACTGGAAAAATTCGGCTGCCGTCCTGGCCAATATGCCGAAGAGCTTGGCTGGGTGGGCGAAGACGTTTGGCATGCCCATTGCGTGAAACTGGACAAAAGCGAAATCGAACTCTTTGCCCGCACCAAAACCGGCGTGGCGCATTGCCCCTGTTCCAACTGTCGCCTTGGCAGCGGCATCGCGCCAGTCCGCGCCATGCGTGACGCCAAAGTGCCTGTTGGCATTGGTGTAGACGGCTCCGCTTCAAATGACGCAGGCAATCTGGTGGCAGAGGCACGTCAGGCGATGCTGCTGCAACGCGTCGCTTTTGGTGCGGATGCCATGTCCCCTCGCGAAGCGCTGGAAATCGCCACGCGGGGCGGGGCGGAGGTGCTGGGTCGTCATGATTGTGGCCAGATTGCCGTTGGTAAGCGCGCCGACATCGCAATTTGGGATGTCTCGGGCGTGCACAGCGCAGGCAGTTGGGATCAGGCGGCGATTCTTCTGGCGGGGCCCACCGCCGTGCGCGACCTCTTTGTCGAAGGGCGCCAAATCGTGCGCGACGGACATATGACCAGTATCAATTTGGCATCGGTGATTCAGCGACAGAATGCCTTGGCAATGCGAATCGCTGAAAGTCTCTAGTGGAAAACACTGGCGGGCGTCCTTAAGCGTCCGTCATCACAACTCATTAAAAACATGCGGAAAAAACAAAAGGCGCCGGGAAAACCAGGCGCCTTTTTGCGTTTGATCCAAATGGAGCGGGCGAGGCGATTCGAACGCCCGACCCTAACCTTGGCAAGGTTATGCTCTACCCCTGAGCTACGCCCGCGCCGTTTGGATGGCCGTGGTTTAGCGATCCGCACAGAAGACCGCAACCCCCAAATCGCAAGAAATACACCCAATCCGCAGAAAGTTCTTAACGTACTGAAAAGAGGATCAAAAACGCGAAAAGGCGCGGAAAATCCGCGCCTTGTTCACCGTCTCCGCGAGGGAGATATTGGAGCGGGCGAGGCGATTCGAACGCCCGACCCTAACCTTGGCAAGGTTATGCTCTACCCCTGAGCTACGCCCGCTTCCCTGGGTGAGGCGTGGGATATAAAGAGTCTCGGCAGGCTGCAAGTGGAAAATGTCGCCTTACGGAAAAAAATGTGATTTTTGATTTTTTACCGACGGAACCCACAACAAGGGGCGTACAACCTCCCATGACAGACACCAAATCAACATTCACCCGCCGCAGCCTCCTGGCCGCTCTCTTGCTGGCCCCGCTCGGGGCTTTGGCACACGGTGGTCATGGCATGAGTCATCTGACGGTCACCTCTTCTGTCACGCGGCGCAAAAAGCATCGCTTGGATCTGGTACTGACATTTTACAACGCCGGTACCGAAGCCATGACGCTGGAGGGCATCACGGTTGAAGGTGCGTAGCTGTCAGGTCAGTCACTGCCTTTCATCGTGCCTGCGGGAGGGTTGGAAGAGCAAAAGCTGACCCTACGATTTGGCGATACTGTACCTGGCATTTTCTCCATGCTGTTGGATTTTGGCGCGGACGGTCAGGGGCCTGTAACCGTCATGCCGTAGGGCTTTTCTGGAGGGAAACACATGACTTTGTTGGAAAATTTGCAGCTCGGTATCTTGGCCGTGGCGATTGTTGTGGCCGCCGCCGCAAGCAGCGACGCTCAGGGACGTCCCCCGATGCGCCAGCATACAGCCACCGAATCCGAACCGCTGCGCTTGGTTAAGGCCACCATATCGGCAGGCCGTAGTAAGGTCAGTATCTCAAAGAAAGGCACAAAGCGGGTGATCACCGCCAATGGTATCCCGGTTCACAAAGTTGGCCGCTTCCCAAACAGCGGCAATCCCAACCGGATCAAGGCGCAAAGCTACACCTTTACGATGCCGCTTAGCCCACAGAACACCGCGCGCAGCACGCAAAGCCGCATGGGCCTCTTTGGGGTTGGCGTCAACGGTGTGCCTTTTGATCCCGGTGCCGCTGAGTTCTGGCGTGGTAACCCCCGGTCTGGCTGGCAGTACGAGGCTCTTGGCGGCGCGGTACCGCTCGGTTTGGACGCCAACTATGCGCATGTGCAACCCACCGGCGCATATCACTATCACGGCCTGCCCGTGGGCTTGATGCAGCAACTCGGCTGGTCGCGTCAGGCGGAGTCACCGCTGATTGGATATGCCGCAGACGGTTTTCCAATCTATGCCATCACAGCATCGGTCAACGGCCGCGTTACGCCGATGACCAGCTCCTATCGTCTGAAAGCGGGCAATCGCTCAAGCAACGGTCCATCCGGCCGTCACGACGGCACCTTTGTTCAAGACTATAGATATGTCGCCGGAGCAGGGAGCTTGGACGAATGCAACGGTGCTGTTGTGAAAACCGCAGATTACCCCCAAGGCACCTACGCCTATTTCCTCACCGACAGTTTCCCGGTCATCCCGCGCTGCCACAAGGGCACGCCAGACAGCAGTTTCCAAAAACGCCGCCCGCGTTAAGCATCACGAGATCCCAAAACCATAGGGTGACTACCCAGCGTATATGTCCCTGCGCTGCACCCTGTGGCTCCCTGAAACGCCCGCACCCCCAATGCGGGCGTTTCTTTACTATATCCGTGAGGTTGCCTGCGCCCGCATCAACCCCATCAGCTCCGCCCCCGACATGGCGCCTTCCGCATAAGCAAACGCCCCGTCCTGCAGGACCGCGCGCATCGCCTGCTGCACCGCGCCATAGGCCAGCCGCGCCAGAGAGCCGCCCACGCTGATCCGCGCAACGCCTGCCTCTGACAACTCCTGCACGGTGTAAAACGGCGGCCGCAGCCCCATCACCACATTCACAGGTTTGCCGACCTCGGCACAGACCGTGCGGATCGCCTCAAGATCCGGCAGCCCGGGCGCGTAGAGCACATCCGCCCCCGCTGCCTCATAGGCTTGCAGCCGCGCAATTGTGTCCTTCAGGTCCGGCCGCCCATGCAGGTAATTCTCTGATCGCGCGGTGAGCACCACTTTGTGCGTCTTTGCCGCCTCCGCGGCAGCGGCAATACGCTCCACCGCCAACCCCATGTCCATGATGCCGCCTTCCTCGCCGCCAGTGGCATCTTCAATCGAGCCGCCCACCAGCCCAACTTCAGCGGCCATGGCAATGGTTTTTGCGCAGGTTTCAGGCGCGAGGCCAAACCCGTCTTCCAGATCAGCCGACACTGGCAAGTCCGTTGCTGCAACAATCTCCGCCGCGTTGGAGAGAATCGCCGCCCGAGTCATGCTTTCTGCCCCATCGCGAAGGCCCTGAGTCACCGCGGCGCCGGCACTTGTGGTGGCCAAAGCCGCGAATCCCTCTGCGGCCAATACCCGCGCGCTGCCCGCATCCCACGGATTGGGCATCACAAATGCCGCCTCACCGTGGTGCAGGTCCAAAAAAGCGGTGTATTTCTGATCTCTACGCATGCTCTGATTCCTATGTGGTTGCCACCACCGTAGCGCGAAACCAGAACAAAGCCAGAACAAAACCCCGCAAAAGAGGGTCAAGACCCGCGCCCCTGCGACAATTTATTTTGATCTAGGTCAATTACGGAGATTGCGACCGCGCGCCCGGCACCCTAAAACGACCGGGAACCAGGCGTAAGCGGGATTCCGCGCGCCCAGATAGAAATCAACAGGAGGCAACGCATGGCAGACGCAGCCATTCAAGGCCAGGACCACCACGACGAGCGCGGTTTTTTCACCCGCTGGTTTATGTCCACAAACCATAAGGACATTGGCATCCTTTATCTGATCATCTCGGCCCTGGCTGGTTTGATCTCTGTTTTCTTCACTGTGCTGATGCGCATGGAGTTGATGGATCCGGGTGTGCAATACATGTGTCTGGAAGGCGCACGCTTCTTTGGCGGCGGTGACGGTCCCTGTACACCAAACGGCCACCTGTGGAACGTTCTGATCACCTACCACGGCGTCCTGATGATGTTCTTTGTGGTGATCCCGGCACTGTTTGGCGGCTTTGGCAACTACTTCATGCCACTGCAGATCGGCGCGCCGGATATGGCGTTCCCACGCATGAACAACTTGTCCTTCTGGCTCTATGTGGCGGGTACCCTGCTGGGTGTCGCCTCCATGTTGGCGCCAGGTGGCAATGATCAGCTTGGCTCTGGTGTGGGCTGGGTCTTGTATCCGCCGCTCTCCACCAACGAAGGCGGCATGTCCATGGACCTCGCGATCTTTGCGGTGCACGTCTCCGGTGCCTCCTCGATCCTGGGTGCGATCAACATCATCACCACCTTCCTGAACATGCGTGCCCCGGGCATGACATTGTTCAAAGTGCCTCTGTTTGCCTGGTCCATCTTTGTGACCGCGTGGCTGATCCTTCTGGCTCTGCCAGTTCTGGCCGGCGCGATCACCATGTTGCTGACCGACCGTAACTTCGGCACCACCTTCTTTGATCCAGCTGGCGGCGGCGACCCGATCCTGTATCAGCACATCCTATGGTTCTTCGGCCACCCGGAAGTGTATATCGTGATCCTGCCGGGCTTTGGCATCATCTCCCACGTGATTGCGACCTTCTCGCGCAAGCCGGTCTTCGGCTACCTGCCAATGGTCTGGGCGATCATCGCGATTGGTGCGCTGGGTTTCGTTGTATGGGCGCACCACATGTACACCGTGGGCATGTCGCTGACGCAGCAGTCCTACTTCATGCTGGCCACCATGGTCATCGCGGTGCCGACCGGGGTTAAGATCTTCTCCTGGATCGCCACCATGTGGGGCGGCTCCATCGAGTTCAAAACCCCAATGCTCTGGGCCTTTGGCTTCCTGTTCCTCTTCACCGCAGGTGGTGTGACCGGGATCGTTCTGTCCCAAGCTTCCGTGGACCGTTACTATCACGACACCTACTACGTGGTTGCACACTTCCACTACGTGATGAGCCTCGGCGCCGTGTTTGCGATCTTTGCCGGTATCTACTTCTACTTCGGAAAAATGACCGGCCGTCACTACCCTGAATGGGCGGGCAAGCTGCACTTCTGGATGTTCTTCATTGGCGCCAACCTGACCTTCTTCCCACAGCACTTCTTGGGTCGTCAGGGCATGCCACGTCGCTACATCGACTATCCGGAAGCCTTTGCATATTGGAACAAGATCAGCTCCTACGGCGCGTTCCTGTCCTTTGCTTCCTTCCTGTTCTTCTTCGGTGTGGTGTTCTACTCGCTGTTCCGTGGCGCGAAAGTGACCGAGAACAACTACTGGAACGAGTACGCGGACACTCTGGAATGGACCCTTCCGTGCCCACCACCAGAGCACACCTTTGAAATCCTGCCAAAGCAGGAAGAATGGGACAAAGGCCACAGTCACTAAAGTGAGGCCTCTCAGGTAACCGATCAAGGAGGCCCCGGCGCAGCACAGCGTCGGGGCCTTTTCTTTTGCAAGCAGGACCACTTTGGATGTCATCACCGGAAGATTTTGCTGAGATCAAGGCGGGCATGGCTGCAGTTTACGAGCGGAACGCCGAAGCCTGGGATGAAGGCCGCGATACGTCTTTGCGCGAAAAAGACTGGCTGACCCGCTGGCTTGAGGGCTTGCCCGTGCCGGCCAAGATACTTGATCTCGGCTGCGGCGCCGGTCAACCACTGAGCGGATATCTGGCAGACCTTGGCCATCATGTTTCCGGTGTAGACGCCAGCGCCGCCATGGTTGCCCGTGCACAAGCCAATGTCTCCGGCGCCACTTTCAAAACCGCAGACATGCGCACCCTTGATCTCGGTCAGAGTTTTGATGCCGTCCTCAGCTGGGATGCTTTCTTTCATCTCAGCCCAGAGGAACAACGCAGAACCCTGCCAGTGATCCTGAAACATCTCAAATCCGGCGGGCACTTGTTGCTGACAGTGGGCGATGACGAAGGCGAAGTCACCGGCACCGTCGCGGGGGAGCCGGTCTATCACGGCAGCCTGTCCCCAGACGAGTATCTGGACACACTCCAGGCCGCAGGCTTTGCAGAGATCTCCTACACCCCAAACGATCCCACGGTGCTGGGGCGGTATGTTCTATTGGCCCGCGGTAAGGGCACAACATGATGCTTGAAATTCATCCCTCCGTTTTCACAGTCCCCAAAAATCCCGGGGTGAATTGCGCGCCCGCGCGCAAGAGGGGCTGGCCCCTTTCTGGTGCGAGGTTGACCTGATGCCACACCGCTGGACCTCCCAACCCACCCCGGACCACCCCGTCTTGACCCTTTGGCCGCACCGCTCTCTACCGCGCCGGGGCTTTGCCGCGATGATTCTCTTTGCCTTTACCATGGGCACGCTCCCGCTTTACGGATTGCTCGGCTCAGTGGCGCTCTGGGGCATCCTGCCGTTTGTGCTGGTGATGGTCGGCGGGCTTTGGTGGGGACTGGAGCGCTCTTACAAAGACGGCGAGATCCTCGAAGAGCTCTCCTTGCATGATGACACCCTGCATTTGCGCCACACTCCCGCGCGCGGCACTGCCAAAGAGTGGGCGTGCAACATCTATTGGACCCGCACTGAGCTGCACGCTTTTGGAGGCCCTGTGCCCAACTACATCACCCTCTCCGGCAATGGTCGCACCGTGGAGATCGGTAGCTTCCTCAGCGAAGACGAACGCAAACAGCTCTACGTCGAGTTGGACGACTTTCTGCGAAGTAATGCGACCCCGCAACACTAAGCGTGCGTTGCAGGGCCGGGGCCTTGCGCGCGCGTTGCCTTAGCATTTGCCGCGAATCTCTGCCTTACGTGAACGTCAAAAAATCCACCTCCGTAATACCGACGCGATACTGACGGTTTACCGACGTGAATTTTGGGCCGCTTTCGCTGCAATGCAGCAGGTAAATGGGCGCAATGTCTGCCTGTACAAAGTGCCCATTTACCGAGGAAGGTGGGTTGAATGAGGGGAGGGGCCTAGGCCATCCCGCCCCGCACAAGTCCGCTGGCAATCTGTGCATAGGCCTGCGCCATGTCGCTGTCTCCGGCGGCAATCGGTGTGCCGCCATCTCCGGCAAGCCGCGTGTCGAGATCAATTGGCAAGGCCCCCATCAAAGGAACTCCCAACTTTTCAGCTTCTGCGGCCACCCCGCCATGACCAAAGATATGGCTCTCATGTCCACACTTCGGACAGTGGAAAAGGCTCATGTTTTCAATGAGTCCCAGTACCGGCGTCTTCAATTGGTCAAACATGCCAAGCGCCTTGCGCGCGTCAAGCAAAGCCACATCTTGTGGCGTACTGACCACGATCGCGCCGGTTAGGTCTGTTTTCTGACATAGGGTCAGTTGCACATCGCCTGTGCCCGGCGGAAGATCAACAATCAGCACGTCCAGATCGCCCCATTGCACTTGCGTGAGCATCTGCTGCAGCGCGCCCATCAACATCGGCCCGCGCCACACAACAGGCTTGTCTTCTTCCAGCATGAAGCCCAGAGACATGATGGTTACGCCGTGTGCTTCAAGCGGAATAATCGTTTTGCCGTCTGGACTTGCGGGGCGTTTGTTCACTCCCATCATGCGCGGCTGGCTTGGGCCGTAAATGTCCGCATCCAGCAAACCCACCTTGCGGCCCTGTTTCGCGAGCGCCACGGCCAGGTTGGAGGATACGGTGGATTTGCCCACACCGCCTTTGCCGGAACCAACGGCCAGAATACGATCCACCCCCGCCACTTTCATGGGGCCGGCCTGTGGTTTGGGGTGGCCGCCAATCTTCAGGCTGGGCGGCGCAGATTTTGGGGCAGGGGCGTTTTCATGCGCGGTCAACGCGACCTGTACGGAATCGACTCCCTCCATCTGCGCAACGGCCGCTTCTGCCATTTTGCGCAACGGCTCCATCAGCCGTGCTATGTCTGGACTTGGCGCTTCGATCACAAACTGCACGTTTTTTTCGCGAATGCTCAAAGCGCGTACAAAATCGCGCGATATCAAATCGCCCCCATCAGGCAGTGCGATTTTTTGTAAAACGGCCTTCACTTGTTCTTTGCTGACGGACATGCACAACTCCTATGCTGCAAGTGCACAATAGAGGCACTGTTAAAGATTCCTCGTAAGAATCTGTTTATATTTATTCAACCAATTCCGCATCTTGGTTAATTTATGTGCAGTTTACCTTTACGTAACGTCTGGTATTCGCTCGGCGCATAACTGCTTTGCACAGGCGTCTATTGTGCAAGTGCAGCATCGTCCTATATCACTAAGACAACAGCGAACAGACACTCTACCAAACTGAGAGAAACGACAATGGCATATGTAGCAAGCACACCATCTGTGTCCGCACCTAAAGCCTCCGGCCTTTCGGTTGTTTTCGCGAAGGCAGCAGAACGCTTCCGGCAGTACCGCGTTATGCGCGTGACGTACAATGAGCTGAACCAGCTCTCTGACCGCGAACTGAACGACCTGGGTCTGAGCCGTTCCATGATCCGCCGCTTGGCGATCGAAGCAAGCCGCGAGGCATAAAAATTCGGAAGGCCGCTCCTCCCTCAGGCCTTCCAACTACTGCGACGATACCTCTCCTCCTCCCTGGTGTCGTCGCAACCAAATTCGGGCCCAAAGGCCCAACGGTATCAAGAGCCCTCTCTCCTCCTCCCTGAGGGCGCTTGTAACTAGAGCGACGGTGCCTCTCCTCCTCCCTGGCGCCGTCGCACTCGAAATTAGATCCCACCGCGGGGTCACCGGTATCAAGGCGCTCTCTCCTCTTCCCTGAGCGTTTTGTGTGAAGCGCGGCGACATCTCTCCTCCTCCCTGATGTCGCCGCTGCCTTCTCTCTGCAAAACACTGACACGCAACAAAAAAGACGCTCCAAAGAGCGCCTTTTTGTGAAGTGATTTGGCTTACGCCTGCGCGCTGGGGCGGGAAGCGATCTTGGCGATCCAAGCCTGCGTTGCTGTGTTTTCCTCAGGGGGCATCATCTTAACGATGCGCGCAAAGTCGCAGAACACGTACCCGGTAATGTCTGCCATCGTGAACGTGTCGCCAGCCAGCCAAGAGCTGTCCCGCAAGCGTTGTTCCAATGTGGCGTAGAACACTTGCAGGCGCTTTGCGCCCCGTTCGGCCAGCTTCGGGATTTGGTCGTAATTGACGGCCCCCGGCAACGCTCGGTCTTTGAGGGCAGGGGAGGCATTGCGCAACGCTTCGGCTATGGACATACCGCAATGGAATTCACAGATCGCGTTCCACATCAGCACTGCACCCTTTTCATCTGGCGTCGTGCCCATCAACGGTGGCTCAGGATGCATCGCCTCTAGATAGCCCGCAATCGCGATGTTCTCGGTCAGGTGCGTCCCGGCGTCCGTCGTCAGCACAGGCACGGTACCGTGTTGATTCAAAGCCAGAAACTTTGGCGCCCGGTGGCCGTCATTGCGCAGGTCCACTTGCTGCGTTTCAATCTCCAGCCCTTTTTCGGCAATGAACATCCGTGCCCGCCGCGGGCTTGGCGCTGTGGCGCAATCGTAAAAAATCATGAGGTCCTCCTATATGGAGTTTACCTCAACGCGGGGTGGTGTTGGCTGTCAACTGCGTGGTGGATCGCAAACGTGAGGTCAAAACGGAATGTCGTTTGGTGCACTCAGAAAGCGTGCGACCACTTTCTTTTCCCCGGCTTTCTCGAATTTCACCGTCAGCTTGTCGCCTTCAATGTCCGTCACCGCACCATATCCAAACTTTTGGTGGAACACCCTATCGCCCACCATGAAGCTGCTGACAGCCGACAGATCAATCGCCGCCGCCTTGCTTTCTTTTGGTTGGCTGGTGCCATATTGACCAGCGCGAGATTGCAGGCGCTTCCAACCAGGAGAGTTGTAACCGTCTGCCTTCATGGCAGATTTTTCCAAGCCGGACTGACCAAAGCTGCTGCCGACGTCGCGTGATCCGCCGCCATGCCCGTACAGGCCAGGCGGGGTCAAGACCTCCACGTTTTCTTCGGACAGCTCGTCAATGAAGCGACTCGGCATCTGGCTCTGCCATTGCCCAAATACGCGTCGATTGCCCGCAAAGGAAATGGTGCAGATATCCTCGGCTCGCGTGATTCCCACGTAGGCCAATCGCCGTTCTTCTTCGAGGCCTTTGACGCCGCTTTCGTCCATTGAACGTTGTGAGGGGAAGAGCCCATCTTCCCACCCCGGCAGAAAGACAGCCGGAAACTCCAAGCCTTTGGCGGCGTGCAGCGTCATGATCGAAATCTTCTGCTCCGCGTCCTCGCGCTCGTTGTCCATAATCAGGCTGACGTGCTCCAAAAAGCCCTGCAGATTGTCGAACCCTTCCAAGGCTTTGACCAATTCCTTCAAGTTTTCTAGCCGTCCTGGCGCTTCGGGGGTTTTGTCGTTCTGCCACATGGCCGTGTAACCGGCTTCGTCCAGAATCACCTGCGCCAGTTCCACATGGTTCAGCTCTGCATGGCCTTCCTGAAGCCGCATAGTGGTTTGTGTGACGCCATCATCGATGACGTCGTCGTCATCCAGTGGCACCTCAACCACAGGCGCGGTGCCTTGCTTGCGCCAGCGGTCCAGACCATCCAGCAAAAGACCAAGCTCTTTCGCGCCTTTGCCGCCAATGCCCTTTTCTTCCAGCAGGATACGCGCACCCTCGACGAGGCTTACGCCATTGGCGCGCGCGCAGGTCTGAATTTTCTGCTGTGCTACATTGCCAAGGCCGCGTTTCGGCGTGTTCACAATGCGCTCAAAGGCCAGGTCGTCGTCCGGGCTGACCACCACACGGAAGTATGCCATCGCGTCGCGGATTTCCAAGCGCTCATAAAAACGCGGTCCGCCAATCACACGATAGGGCAGGCCGATGGTGAGGAACCGATCCTCAAACGCGCGCATCTGATGCGAGGCGCGGACAAGAATCGCCATATTTTCCAGCGATTTGGGGTTGCTGCCACGCGTGCCGCGCTGCATCGCCTCAACTTCTTCTCCAACCCAACGAGCTTCTTCATCCCCGTCCCAATGACCAATCAGGCGCACCTTCTCGCCCATGTCGGCTTCGGTCCAGAGTTCTTTACCCAGACGGTTATCGTTTCCGCGAATGACACTGGAAGCAGCTGCGAGGATGTTGCCGGTAGAGCGGTAATTCTGTTCCAGCCGCACCACATGCGCGCCGGGAAAATCCTTTTCAAACCGCAGGATGTTGCCCACTTCCGCACCGCGCCAACCATAGATCGACTGGTCGTCGTCCCCCACGCAGCAGATGTTTTTGTGAGACGATGCTAACAGCCGTAGCCACAAGTACTGCGCGACGTTGGTATCTTGGTATTCGTCCACAAGGATGTACGGAAAACGTCGTTGGCATTCGAACAATATGTCAGGGTGGTTCTGAAAAATGGTGACCATATGTAAAACGAGATCGCCAAAGTCAGCGGCATTCAGTTCTTTGAGCCTCGTTTGGTAGTGGGCATAGAGTTCTATTCCTCGGCTATTGAAAGCTTCAGCTTCTTTTGCCGGAACATTCTGAGGTGTGAGCGCTCGATTTTTCCAATTGTCAATCAGTGACATTAGGTGTTTTGGAGACCAACGCTTCTCATCTATTTCGGCGGCCTGAATAACCTGTTTGGCCAAGCGCAACTGGTCGTCGGTGTCCAGAATTGTGAAATTTCCTTCGAGCCCGACAAGCTTTGAATAACGCCTAAGCAACTTTGCTGAAAGTGAATGGAACGTGCCCATCCATCTAATCGGATCCGGAACCTCGTACGGAGTTTCCGCCAAACGCTTCCGCATTTCTTGAGCTGCCTTGTTTGTAAAGGTAACTGCCAGAATTTGGTGTGTTCTAGCCTTTTTCTCCGCAAGCAAATGAACAAAACGAGACATTAGAGCTTTTGTCTTACCTGTACCGGCACCTGCTAGCATCAGTACGGGACCATCTAGATGTAAAACAGCATCTCGCTGCGCAGAGTTTAGACCCTTTAAGTAGTTGCCATTCGGATGCCCGGGAGCCCTGTCAAGTGCCATCATTGCCCGTGCCGACAGGGAAGCGCCTTCGAAGGCGTCAAATTCGTCAAAACTGCTCATGGACAACACCCTATCGCAAACCTTGGACAGGCAAAAGCCTGTTCTTCTTATGTTCCATTGATGGTTGAGCGTCAGAAATGCAAGTCGCGCTGGACATTTTTCATTCGGCATAAGACGGTCGCCAGATGGATTTGCATGCCCAATACCCCGCCTTATGCGACCTGCGCGACCGTGCGCAAAAACGTCTTCCAAAGTTTGTATGGGAGTACCTGGACAGTGCCACTGGGGAAGAACGCACCAAAGCGCGAAACCGCCTGAAACTAAATGAGATCCTGTTTGAGCCGTCCATCTTACATGGGGAATTGTCGTTTGATCTGACAACCTCCCTTTTCGGGAAAGCCTATGACATGCCTGTTGGAATTGCCCCTGTGGGTATGTCCGGTCTGATTTGGCCGGGGGCCGAAAAGACGCTGGCCGCCGCGGGTGTTGCGAAGAACATTCCCTACACGCTTAGCACTGTTGCGACGCAAACGCCGGAAGACCTCGCGCCACACATTGGGCAGAATGGCTGGTTTCAACTCTACCCTCCGCGAGATGAGGGTATTCGTCAGCATCTTTTGCAGCGGGTAAAAAATGCAGGTTTTTCCACATTGGTGCTTACCGTTGATGTTACAACCGCAAGTCGTCGTGAACGACAGGTGCGGTCGGGCCTTACTGCGCCCCCAACACTGACGCCACGCCTCTTGGCGCAAGTTGCCGCACGGCCGGCTTGGGCTTTGGCTACAGCACAATCAGGTATGCCGCGCATGAAGCTGATTGATGACTATTCAGGGCAAGGATCCGGCATGAGCTCGACGGCCCATGCTGGATACCTGCTTCGTACCTCTCCGAATTGGGGCTATGTGCAATGGCTGCGTGACGCATGGGACGGGAACTTTGTGGTCAAAGGTGTCTTGCGGGCAGCGGACAGCGTCAGACTTGCAAGCATGGGGGTGAACGCACTTTGGCTGTCCAGCCATGCCGGACGTCAGTTCGATGCTGCACCCGCGCCAATTGAGGTGTTGCCTAGGATTCGTGAAGCAACGGACCTCCCTTTGATCGTCGACAGCGGGTTTGAAAGCGGACTGGATATATTGCGGGCCTTAGCTTTGGGCGCCAATTTTGTGATGATGGGACGTCCATTCCACTTTGCGTTGGCAGCACTGGGGCAAAAAGGACCCGCGCATTTGGTCGACATTCTCAAACAGGATTTGAAAGCCAATATGGGGCAACTTGGGTTGGCAGACGTGACAGAGGTACCAAGCAAACTGCGCCCGTTTTGATCGGCTATTTTGCTGTCAGATCTTTTGGCATAGCTTCAAATGCTGTCTGAGCGCTAACCGTTGGGAGGCCAGATGGGATCCAGCCCTTTCCGCGCGGACCGCCCAACATGCCTTCCGTGACGTCTAAAACACCCTCAATGCTGTTTTGTGCAAATAGATCCATCAGACGGCCGCTGCGATTGCCACTTCGACAAATGATCGCCACCTGATGGTTTGGATTTTACTCTAACGCCGCAACGATCCAACTGCCGAAATCAGGTTCTCGCATATCCATTGGCCATGCCCCTTCAGCGATTCCGCTCTCTTGCCATTCTCGCGGTGTGCGCACGTCAATGAGGATCAATTCATCTGCGTGCATACGGAGGAGAGTCTCCTCCGCAGTGAGTGTTTTGGGGTCTGCGAGGGCAACGGCAGGGATCAAGGAGAGCGCGCCAATGGCAAAAGAGAAGCGACGACGTGTCAGCATTTTTTCATTCCATGTTTTGATTGTTACGCACATGGAGTGAGGTTTTGGGTAGCGCAACTGCGCAAATGCACCGATCACGCGGGTTTTATTCCATTCGGAAACAACCCGAGTACAAAATGTAACAGAAATATTTCGAAATCAGGGGCAGTGGGTATTGCGCTGCGGTGCGGCATGCTTGTAGCAATTCAGGCAAACACCGACAGTGCCATAGAGGGGACGCCTGCCGATGCCTGAATTTTCCAAAATCCTTATTGCCAACCGCGGCGAGATCGCGATCCGTGTCATGCGGGCGGCCAATGAGATGGGTAAGAAGACCGTGGCGGTCTTTGCGGAGGAAGACAAACTTGGTCTTCATCGTTTTAAAGCGGACGAAGCGTATCGCATTGGCGAAGGAATGGGCCCGGTTGCTGCCTATCTGAGCATTGATGAGATCATCCGTGTAGCCAAAGAGTGCGGCGCAGATGCGATTCACCCGGGCTATGGTCTGCTGTCTGAGAACCCGGATTTCGTCGATGCCTGTGCCGCCAACGGAATTACGTTTATTGGGCCAAAGGCCACAACCATGCGCGCGCTGGGAGATAAAGCCTCAGCGCGACACGTGGCGATTCAGGCTGGGGTGCCGGTCATTCCAGCCACCGAGGTGCTGGGCGACGACATGGCCGCCATCAAGAAAGAAGCCGCTGCAGTTGGCTATCCATTGATGCTTAAAGCCTCATGGGGCGGTGGTGGCCGCGGCATGCGTCCGATCTTTCACGAGGATGAGCTCGAGGAGAAGGTTCTTGAGGGCCGACGAGAGGCCGAAGCTGCCTTTGGCAATGGCGAAGGCTACCTCGAGAAGATGATCACCAGAGCTCGTCACGTTGAGGTGCAAATCCTTGGTGATACGAAGGGCAATATCTATCATCTTTATGAGCGTGATTGCTCTGTTCAGCGCCGTAACCAAAAGGTAGTGGAGCGCGCGCCGGCGCCGTATTTGTCTGAGGCGCAGCGCGAAGAAATTTGTGAGCTGGGTCGGAAAATTTGTGCCCATGTGAACTACGAATGCGCTGGAACCGTTGAGTTCCTCATGGATATGGAGAGCGGAAAGTTTTACTTCATCGAAGTGAACCCGCGTGTCCAGGTTGAGCACACCGTTACTGAGGAAGTGACTGGTATCGACATTGTTCAGGCGCAAATCTTGATCGCGGAAGGTAAATCGCTGGCCGAGGCCACGGGCAAATCCAGCCAATATGACATTCGCCTGAACGGCCACGCCTTGCAAACCCGCGTGACCACAGAAGATCCGCAAAATAACTTCATCCCGGACTATGGCCGTATCACGGCGTATCGTTCAGCAACGGGAATGGGCATCCGTCTGGATGGCGGGACCGCTTATGCCGGTGGGGTGATCACTCGCTACTATGACTCACTGTTGACGAAAGTGACTGCGTGGGCGCCTACACCTGAAAAGGCAATTGCTCGCATGGACCGCGCGCTGCGGGAGTTCCGAGTGCGTGGTGTGTCCACCAATATCGCGTTTGTGGAAAACCTGCTTAAGCATCCGACCTTTCTAAACAATCAATACACCACCAAGTTTATTGATGAGACAGAGGAGCTGTTTAACTTCGAGAAGCGCCGCGACCGTGGTACCAAGGTGCTGACCTATATCGCGGACATCTCGGTGAATGGTCACCCAGAGACCGCTGACCGTCCGGCACCTGCTGCTGACTTGAAAGAGCCAGTACCACCTGCAAAGCATGGCGCGGTCAAGCCGGGTACACGCAATCTGTTAGAAGAACAGGGTGCACAGGCCGTCGCCGACTGGATGAAAGCGCAGAAGAAACTTCTTTTGACTGACACTACCATGCGCGATGGACACCAGTCTTTGCTTGCGACCCGCATGCGCTCGATAGACATGATCAAGGTTGCGCCGTCTTATGCTGCGAACCTGTCTGATTTGTTCTCGGTCGAATGCTGGGGCGGGGCAACCTTTGATGTGGCTTACCGTTTCTTGCAAGAATGCCCTTGGCAGCGTTTGCGCGATTTACGCGCGGCTATGCCCAATGTCATGACACAGATGCTGCTGCGGGCGTCCAACGGTGTGGGTTACACCAATTATCCAGACAATGTGGTTCAGGCGTTTGTAAAGCAGGCCGCTGAGACCGGGGTTGATGTGTTCCGTGTGTTTGACAGCCTGAACTGGGTTGAAAACATGCGTGTCGCGATGGATGCTGTGGTTGAAAGCGGCAAGGTTTGCGAAGGTACGATCTGCTATACTGGTGACATCCTCGATCCAAACCGCGCCAAATATGACGTGAAATACTACGTTTCCATGGCGAAGGAACTTGAGGCCGCAGGTGCGCATGTGCTGGGGCTTAAGGATATGGCAGGTCTATTGAAGCCTGCTTCGGCGCGCGTGTTGGTTAAAGCGCTGAAGGAAGAGGTTGGTCTACCAATCCACTTCCACACGCACGACACCTCCGGCATCGCAGGCGCCACTATTTTGGCGGCAGCGGACGCAGGAGTAGATGCTGTGGACGCAGCAATGGACGCCTTCTCTGGTGGCACTTCGCAGCCGTGTTTGGGGTCGATTGTAGAGGCTACGCGCAATACGGATCGAGATACAGGGCTTGATATCAAGGCTGTACGCGAAGTCAGCGACTATTGGGAAGGTGTGCGCGCGCAGTACACAGCCTTTGAAAGTGGTCTCGCAGCGCCCGCGTCCGAAGTCTACCTGCACGAAATGCCAGGTGGTCAGTTCACCAACCTTAAGGCGCAAGCGCGTAGCCTCGGCCTGGAGGAGCGCTGGCATAAGGTCGCCCAGACCTATGCTGACGTGAACCAGATGTTTGGTGACATCGTGAAGGTGACGCCATCGTCGAAAGTTGTGGGCGATATGGCGCTGATGATGGTGTCGCAAGGGCTGAGCCGCGAAGAGGTCGAGGATCCAAAGACCGATCTGGCCTTCCCGGACTCGGTTGTGGATATGATGCGCGGCAATCTCGGCCAACCGCATGGTGGCTTCCCGTCCGCGATCATCGACAAGGTGCTCAAAGGCGAAAAGCCAAACCTGGAACGTCCGGGCAAACATCTCAAGCCCATTGACTTTGAAGAAACCCGGGCTGAAGTCTCGGCTCAACTTGAGGGCTTTGAGATCGATGATGAGGATCTGAATGGCTACCTGATGTATTCGAAGGTCTTCCTGGATTATATGGGCCGTCATCGCCAGTATGGTCCGGTGCGCGCGTTGCCGACTAAAACCTTCTTCTACGGCATGGAACCGGGGGAAGAGATCACTGCAGAGATTGACCCGGGCAAAACACTGGAAATCCGTCTTCAGGCTATTGGTGAAACCGACGAGAACGGCGAAGTCAAAGTCTTCTTCGAACTCAACGGTCAGCCGCGTGTGATCCGTGTGCCGAATCGATTGGTGAAGTCCGCAACGGCAGCCCGTCCAAAGGCCGAGGTGGGCAATTCAAACCACATTGGTGCGCCGATGCCAGGCGTGGTGGCTTCTGTGGCGGTTGCCGCGGGTGCCGAGGTCAAAGAAGGGGATCTGCTGTTGACCATCGAAGCTATGAAAATGGAAACCGGTATACATTCCGAGCGTGATGCGGTTGTGAAAGCTGTCCACACGACGCCTGGCGGTCAGATCGACGCCAAAGACCTTTTGATCGAGCTAGAGTAAGTGGCTCCCGCCTGAGGGTGCTTCGACAACAGAAAGCCCCATGCAGTTTAGGCTGCATGGGGCTCTATTTTTTCGAGGAACAGCGGTCTTATTCGGACTTTTCTTCAGCTTCCGCTTCAACTGCCGGGACGAGGGAGGCCAAATAGGCAACTACGTCTTCACCGCCTTTTTTTAGCTTGAAGGACATTTTGGACTTGGTGGCGAAACCGTTGTCACCCAGCCATGCTTTCGGATTTACAACATAGGCCGCCAGAGATTCTTCGGTCCAAACCGCACCAGATTCTTTGGCTTCCGACAGGCCAGCGCCGTATTTGAAATCTTCGGAACCGATAACGCGCCCCACGACGCCATAAAGGTTAGGACCGGTCTTGCCACCCTTGTACAGAACGTCACCGTCAGGGTTCACGATGGTGTGGCATGCCTTGCATTTTTTGAAGCCCTTTTCACCGGCTTCGATGTCGCCTTCTGCAGTGGCGGGCGAAGCGACCAATAGGGCGGCTGTAGCTGCTGCAACAACAAACTTCATAAGAGATTCCTCGTTAGATGTTCAAAGAGTAACGCGTATTTCCTCGACCAAAGTCTCAGCCAAAGGAATACGATGTGCAAATCAAATTACGCGGAAAACACGGCTTTGGATGGCCCCGCGACGATCGGGCGCGCCTTGAACCGTGGAGGTTTTAGAACCGGAACAGTAGCTTCAGGGCCGCTTTGGTCCTATCTCCTGCATTGCCAGAGCGGTTTGCCCGGTTGGTTGGCTGCAAAAGTTCCAGATTGAGCGCCAGCCCGCTATCAATTGGGCGCTCCAAGCCAAGGCCAACAACTCCATCTGTGGCACCAGCTTGACTTGCGCCGCTAAGGACACCGTAAATTGCGGTTTCATCAATTTGAATGCGAATGCGGTTTCTAAGAGAGCGCGGAGTATTTAACTGTTCCGACCGATCAGCGGTGGTAAAATCTTCCATAGCCAGCGCTTGGTTGTCGATGCGAGAAGCAGCGCGCTCAGAGTTGGCCAGGATTGGAGGATTTGTAAGCCCATTACCCAACCTCCCAAATCCTTGAAGGAGCGATGTATCCATTTTTGCGACTGGCTCATCGGCCTGAGCAATGCCTGAGAGAGGTGAAGTCGAGAGAATGACGGAAGTAAAAACAGCGCGTAGCAGCATAAGGCCTTTTACCTTTTTGTTCCCAAGAACACGCTGCGTGGCGTGAGTATCACGCAGATAAGGCAGCTTCACAGACGTGTTTTGCAAGGCAACGTTAGCGGCAATATGGTTAATAATCCGTTTTTCGGCACATATTTGGAGCTGTTTGAGGGCTGGAAGGCGGTAGCATTGTTAGTCGCCGAAGGTTTCTTCGAACTGTCTCTTCAATGCGACGTCAACGTCGTTCATTGTGACCGGCAGACCAAGATCGACCAAAGATGTTACGCCATGTTCTGTGATGCCGCATGGCACAATACCGTCGAAGTGGCTTAGATCAGGTTCTACGTTGATCGAAATACCATGAAAACTAACCCATTTTTTGAGCCGAATTCCAATCGCAGCGATCTTGTCCTCGGCCTTATCACCATTGATTTGCAAGGGCTTGTCATCACGTGCGATCCACACACCCACGCGCCCGTCACGAATTTCGCCAGCCAGGTTGAAGTCCGCCAAGGTCGCAATAACCCAGTTCTCAAGGTTTTTGACAAAAGCGCGAATGTCTTTTCCGCGTTTGTTGAGGTCCAGCATGACATAGACGACCCTTTGTCCTGGTCCGTGGTAAGTGTATTGCCCGCCGCGTTTGGCCTCAAAAACCGGAAATCGGTCCGGATCTGTCAGGTCTTCTAATTTGGCCGAGGTACCTGCGGTGTAGAGGGGAGGGTGTTCCAAAAACCAAATGCACTCTTCGGCCTCACCTTTTGCAATCGCTTCTGCGCGCGCCTCCATATACGAGAGGGCTTCGTCGTAATTTATCAGCGTGTCGGATTGAATCCATTCCACCATTTTGAGCCTCGTCTCGCTTTTGGGTTTTTCGTGACCTAAGCGCGTCTTGCCGTGGGTGCAATCTTTCTGCTGCGGTTTACTCGGTTTTTGGCTGTATTATGTCGATGGCAGAGCGCTGATGAAAAAATCCTGGCAACCGTCACTTTTCGCTTCACATCCCCAATCAGCGGCGGTATTAGCCCCACACCCACCAGGGCAAGTGCGGTCGTGGCGGAATTGGTAGACGCGCAGCGTTGAGGTCGCTGTTCTTTAACCGGAGTGGAAGTTCGAGTCTTCTCGACCGCACCAAATACTAGTGAAAGATGTATTTTAAACAATGGGTTGAGGTGATTTCTTGTTTCTGCATCCACCCATGCGTCCACCTTTGCGATCGTGGTTAAATACGATCTTCAATGGCAAGTGGGTGTTCAGTCGAGTAAGCTTGAGTATTCCCCTTTGAAGTGGTCCGCCCCTTTGATTAGGAAAGTGGGGGGCAGAGATGGCCATTAAGAGCCCAAAGTCCGAAGAGATCGTCTTGAAGTTGCGGCAGGTTGAAGTTTTGATGGGGCAAGGCATGCCTCGGATATGGGACAGGGGCTTGTTGAGGTCCACACCTCAAATTCCGTAGTGCTGCCGCCCGCCTGTGCCTTCATAGAGGCGTATTCCATAAAGCGCGCTGACTTAATCTTTCCAAGTACCGGGTTTGCTTTGACCCATGTCTTTGGATTGCCGGGATCATCTGTCTTGTCGGCTGCGAGAAGCGTTACGTGCGTCCGCTTGTCGGGGTAGTCGATCAAGTCATTGTAAGAGGGGCTTACCCCAGAAGTGCCGGTTAGGATCAGTTGGCCGTCTTTGGTCGCCAATGCATCAAAGAAGGCTGTGATCAGCTCACCTTGGTTTTTTCAATCAGGCCAAACTCATCAATCAAGGCTAGGTCAAGGTTAAGGTCGAGGCCGTGACCCTGTTTAATTGAACCTGTGGAAAGAAAGCTCACGTAGCCAGCAATCTCGATCTCTCCGGGGTGGGGGTCTGCGCGGCGCGTAATTTCTTTTTCCCGCCCTGCAGTTTCCAGCAGATCGAACATGGCAGCGCCGATGTAGCCTGCATGTTTTTAGGTTGGTGCGGCGATAGCTGCAACAAATCCGGGAATTTAGAGATGGCTGTCAGGGCATATGTGCGCAAGCAACAGCAAGCCTAGCAGCGTGGATTTTCCAAGCTGACGAGGTGTGGAGTAGATCAGCGTGCGAAACGTTCGACCATCAAGGTCACGGCTCAGGCTAGCTCTGAGAAATTGGTAAGCTCTTGGAGTAGCCCGCTGAAAGTGGTCCACCAACTGGGATAGATTTGTCCCACAATTTGGAGGATCAGCGATTGCTGGAAAGCGAGAAAAACCGGAAGAGATAGTATCGAAGCTTCGGCAAGTTGAAGTTTTGCAAGGACAAGGAATGACGATTGCTGAGGCGGTGCGCCAGATCGGTGTAACGCAGCAGACGTTCTATCGATGGCGCAAGCTGTATGGCGGCATGGGTCGATCTCAGCTCAAGCGTCTGAGGGAGCTTGAGAAAGAAAACCAGCGGCTGCGGCGTGCGGTTTCCAATCTGACATTGGACAAGCTCATATTGACTGAAGCAGCGAAGGGAAACTTCTGAGCCCTTCGCGTCGCCGAAAGTGCATCGACCATGTGCGGCAGGAACTCGGCGTGTCTGAGCGTCGTGCCTGCCGCGCCTTGGGTCAGCATCGTTCGACACAGAGAAAGGTTCCGCAAGGCCGGGCCGATGAGGAGCGGCTGACCGATGACATCGTCGCACTGGCCGCCCAATATGGGCGATATGGTTATCGCATGGTGACGGGTCTGCTGAACAACGCTGGCTGGCACGTGAACCACAAGCGGGTCGAGCGTATCTGGCGACGTGAAGGGCTGAAGGTCCCACAAAAGCAAAGAAAGAAGGGGCGGCTTTGGCTGAACGACGGGTCTTGCATTCGGCTCAGGCCAGAGCGGCCCAACCACGTCTGGTCTTATGACTTTGTGCAGGATCGCACCCATGATGGCCGGATCTATCGAACCCTGAATATCATAGACGAGTTTACCAAGGAGGCACTGATGATCCGCGTAGATCGCAAGCTCAACTCAACCGATGTGCTGGACGCTTTGACGGACCTGTTCATTCTGCGCGGGCCACCAGAATACATCAGGTCCGACAACGGCCCGGAGCTCATCGCTCAGAAGGTGCGGGAATGGATCGTCGCGGTCGGAGCCAAGACCGCCTATCTCGAACCGGGCTCACCCTGGGAAAACGGGTATTGTGAAAGCTTCAACGCCAGGTTCCGCGACGAACTGCTGAACGGCGAAATCTTCTACAGTCTGCGGGAGGCCAAAATCCTGATCGAGCAATGGCGCATTCACTACAACACCGTCAGACCGCACAGCTCATTGGGCTATCGTCCGCCTGCACCGGAAAGCATTGTTCCGATGGACCAGAGGTACACAATGCAATAGCAATTAAACTGGATCACCCGATGGGGGCAAACCACCGCCTTGGGCAATGTCACTTAATATAACCCGCCATTGGTTCCAAAAACCCTGACGACGGACAGTCGCGTGAGGCTAGAAAAACTACAAGTTGACGTTCTAGCCTCAGTAAGCGACAAACGAAATAACGCTATTTGAAAATGAAAAGGCTTTCCAAAGTATGACCTACTCGTCCCGCAAAGAAGCCACAACTTGGGCGTTGATTTGCGCAGGCATCAATTTTGTTGTCACTCTTTTTTTTGTGCCACTGCCGGTGGGCTTTGATCCACTAATGGTCGGGATTCTCAGCCCACTGGTTGGGTTAGTAGTTGGATTTATCTTATACCTTTTGAGATTTCCGGCGGCGGAAGCGGCCGCCTATATCGAGTACAGAACTTTAAAAAAGGAAGGCGGTCAGTGGTCCAACAGCTCTGCCATGAAAAAGGTCAAAACCATGAGCACCTTCGGAGTGATCGGTGCGGCTTTGTTTCTAAGCATCCTGCTATTGAATGCCCACGCTTGGAACTCGCACTCGGAACCAACTCTGTTTTTCGTGCCGGTAATGCCAATTTTCGGTTTTGTTTCTGGGATATTAGTCTTTTTCTTTCTTTTGTCTTGGCGTTATCTAGAGGCCACCTTGGATTTCATCTTCCACAGCTTCTTCGGCATATTTGCAAAGGTCTTTGGTGGACCGGGTAGATTGGCCAAGAAACTGTTCAAAAAATGGCGAGATCACGAATATCGCAAGTGATATTCGTGATAGACATTGCTTTTAGAATGCATTGGTCTAACACCCCTGCCCGGTCAGCGTGCAAACGCTCCCTGCTAAACCATAATAATTACTTAGTCGTGCGTCCGTGGCGAAAAGCTTCGTTGCATGTGATTGCCTTATCTTGGGGTGACTTGATGGACATACTAGGGGAAGTCTGAAATGGTCGCGCGGAAACGCAGTTTAGGGTCGAGAAATTATGGCGAACTCAGATGGAAAGCTGACAAAGCAAGACCAAGACAAAGTCGGTGCCTGGCTAAACGAAAAGGGCTCCCACCATGCGTGCCCAGTTTGCCAAACAAACGATTGGATAGTTGGCGAGCACTTGATCAACAATATGGCGTTTTCTGGAGGCAATTTGGTTGTCGGTGGACCAACATATCCGACAGCTTTCGTTGTATGTACAAACTGCGCGTATGTACGTCAGTTTATGGCGGTTCCGCTGGGGATCACAGCGCAAGAGCCGCAAAAGGACTGATCGCGTGGGAGACGAAAGCAAATTCAATATTTCTGCCGATGATGGGATTCATCCGACGATCATTACAACGCAACCCGACCATATCTTGCGTCATAGTATCTCAGACGAAGAGCTAGATATGCTTTGTGACGCAAAATCCGATATGGTCCTTGAAATCTTGCTGATCGCAGCCGGCTCAGCAGTCGGTACACTTGCTGCAACTGGCGCCGCAATCATGAAATATTTCAGCGCTTCATCGGATGTTCCACACAATCTGGGGCCTGTGGATTTTCTCCAGATAATCATCTTTTTTGGAAGCCTCTTGGTCGCGCTTTCCGTTGGACTGATCTTTAAAAAGAAGCGCGGTTCCTCTTCCACGCTCAGGGACCAAATTAGGCAACGTTCCAAGACAGACTAATAATTGACGAGTGACGAACTAGCCCCGGTCCCCTCCTATAGATGCGCGGGTTCCCCTAGGGTGGGCAGGGTTCCCTTCGTTTGATTGTACAGATTGAGCGTTTGCACCCCCAAACCTGTCAGTTTTTTAAAACAAGTTGGTCGATAGCTGACGTTGCTTTGCCTTTGCGCAGGGCCTGCAACAGGCTTGGGGGTAATGGTGAACTGCATGGCAATTACAGTCTGATCACGGCTTAACACATTCGTCTTCGTGCATGAGCGCATAATGGCGAGGCAAATGTGCGTTTGTGCAAATATTTGCGCGCTAGGATCTGTCGTGCTTGGAAGTGGGAGAAGAGGTTTTGCTTCGTGCCCGCGTGCGTTTCCCTACATCATTCTCTTTGTCAGGGTGCCAACAGGTGCAACCGTCACGCGACGGGTGCGGCCCTTCAGAAATGCGCTCGTATCGACGAGATCGCGGATAGCGTCCCATAAGTGGATTCATCCCTCAGGGAACGGATTAGACATGGTCGAATATTCTAAAAGACGATAAATAATCTAAATGAAAACCAAATCTTACTTCGCATCTAGCGCCTTGGAATTTGTGAACACGCCAACTGAAATTGTACTTGGCCTCCTCGCGACACGAGTTGGAGCGGAGCACAGCGGCGATGAAGCCAATCAAATTCGCGCCTGGCGGGTTCAGATCGAATTGCTCAAAGCGTCATTATCAAAGCTCGATACCGATGGGTGGGGTATCCTTCTCGAAATGCCTCTTCTCCGCCTAGGTAGACGGATCGATGCCATCATATTGGTTAGAGATAAAATCGCATGCATCGAGTTCAAGATCGGATCGAAGAGTTATGGATCAGCAGATGTTAGCCAAGCGGTCGACTACGCGCTGTGCCTACGTGACTTTCATGCGGCCAGTCATGGCAGGCAAGTGGTGCCGATCCTCTGTGCGGATCAAGCGCCCGACAATCATGAAGTCCTTGGTGTCGATTTCATTGACGATGTTGCGGGCTGTCTTTGTGTTAGCGGCGACGGTTTATCCTTCGCATTAAACGCTGTCGCGGAACTCACCCACGGCAACCAAATGTCTTGGGCCGATTTTGACGCCTCTTCGTATAACCCCACTCCGGATATCGTATCTGCAGCGCGGGGTCTTTATGCCGGTCATTCCGTTCGTGAGATAGGGCGCGCAGATGCTTCCGCCGAGGCGCTAGAACGCACTGCAGAACGCTTGCGGCAGATTACAAACCAAGCGCGCGACAAAGGACGCAAAGTTGTGTGTTTTGTGACTGGTGAACCTGGCTCTGGCAAGACATTGTTAGGCCTTGATTTAGTTTTGACCGGGAATGCCGGACGCGTCGCTGGAGAACCAGCGGCACTCTTGAGCGGTAATCGACCGTTAGTTTTTGTCCTCCAGGCTGCAATCGCCGAAGATGCCCGTGATCGCCTGAGCATCAAAGCAGGCGAAGCTAAACGGCAGGCACAACAGGCGCTGCAGACATTGCTGGGCTACTTGAAGGACCATGTGGAGCCGACATCGAGTCCACCGGAACACGTGATTGTTTTTGACGAAGCACAACGAGCATGGGACGCTGAAACTGGTCTGAAGCTTCTCGGTCGGGCTAGTTCAGAACCTGAACTCTTTCTTGAAATCCTGGGACGACTACCTTGGGCGTGTCTTGTTTGCCTCGTCGGGCCTGGACAAGAAATTAATCGTGGAGAAGGTGGACTTGAACTTTGGGGTGAAGCTCTTATCAACGCTCGCGAGTGGACTGCACATGTCTCAACCGAAGCACTACGCGGTAGGGATGGGATGACTGGTCTTCTGGACGGCTTGGAAGAAGATGCTCTTACATTGGACATCGAGCCGAGCTTGCACCTGACCAGCAATTTGCGTGCGTATCGGAACAATCTACAAGGTCTTTGGGTTGGGGCCCTGCTTAACGACAACATCACGGATGCAGCCGCAATCGCAGGGAACATGGAGCAACCTCCAGCGTTCGTGACGCGTGACCAAGACGTGATGAAAGCGTGGTTGCGATCTCGCCAGCGCGGCGAACAGCGGGTTGGACTGCTGGCCAGCTCGGGCGCGACGCGTTTGATTGCTGAAGGTATACCGCCGTCACCAAGATCAAATGAGTTGGATCAAGTTGTGCATTGGTTCCTTAGACCTGAAGGGGATTTCCGGTCATCGAATGCACTCGAGGTCCCGCTCTCAGAGTTCGTTTGCCAGGGTTTGGAAATTGACTATGCGGGCCTTTGTTGGGGCAACGACCTCACATGGTCTGGGCAGGATTGGACTTCTCGCAAGATGCGTGCCCCAAAGTGGCAGAAACTGAAGAAAAAAGAAGCCAAGCAATATCGAGTAAACGCATACAGAGTCCTTTTGACGCGAGCCCGCGCGGGCACCGTGATTTATGTGCCACTAGGTGAGCTGAAAGATCCGTCACGCGAACCCTCTGATTTTGATAGTGTATATGAAATCCTGCTAGAAGCAGGTTGCAAGTCTTTGTAGGCAGACTGGAAAAGGCAGGTGTCCAAGAAACTAGGGGCACCTCGGGCACCTCAGTTTCAATTCCACTATTTACGTAGCCCCCCGACAATCACACATGATAACTGCTTCGCTCACATTCCTCTTGCGCACAAAGCAGCAACAATAATGTCGCAAAGTCCGGTCTTGAGAGTTGGAATATAGCTGCCAGTCAGGCAGCTCAGCATAAAGCGCGATCCACCTTGCTCAGCTTTGCCTTTTCTAGTCATTTATTGTTTTGTTGATGTCGATTTTTCCCGAAAAATTGCAACTTGTTGCAAACTCGGATGCGCATCAGTTGCAACCAGTTGCAATTGACATTGCTCCCGTTGCAAATTTTGAGCTGGGTTCCAAAGCTGGATTGCAGGGACTTTTGCTTCGGGTTGCAACTCACTCTGGTAGAAGATGAAATTGCGCTTCAATGCTCTGCCATGGAAGCTCGTGGCGGATTGCTGCGGTCTGGCGACCGTATTGGTTCGATGCGCTTATGGCAGCTAGAAATGCGGCGTGTAGGCGGGCGCCAGGCACTCCCGCCGCCTCCCCTAGCCAAAATACCATTGGAGGGCACTGAAGGCGGTTGTAGATGGCCTGACACGGCAAGTCGGCTGCGGGTGCTCGTCCATATACGCCCGGGGTGTGATAATTTGCCAACCATCGGAGCCAGTGCTCTTTCTGGCTGCTGTACCAGGCGCTGCCAAAACCCGCACCAATCTGGAGGCGATGCTCAAGTTTCGCGGTCAACGGCTGGTCCGCTTCAAAAGTTTGAATGGTTTTCAATAGTCTTTCTCGCTGCATTCCCAACCTTACCAACGCTGTTGGGATGGTAAACGTTGAAGTCTGGCCTCCGTCGGCTTTTTTGGGCCCTAATTCAGTCGTCTAGTGATGATGTGGCAGGCGTGAAAAAGGTGCGCTCCTTTGGTGATTTCAAGTTACAGGGACCGGAACAGATCGCGGCTCCCAGACTGAATGATGGCGGTGAGTGTGGCCAGTCCGGCGCTCATTGTGCGTCACCCATTTCCAGTTTGATCGTCACGTCCTTGACCCCTGCCAAAAACTCGTCGCCCCACCATTTGTCCTCATAGTCGGTGATCGGGTGGCGAGAGGCGAACATGACCCCCAAGCCGCGATCCAGACGATCCAGTAGGAACTCTTCCATGACATCCATGTCCCACGGCTTCAAAGGACAGCCACGATCTGCGATGGCGGGCGTTAGGATCAGCATCTGGTTGTCGCGCACAAACTCCCATTCTTCGGAGCCACGAAAGCCCATCTTGTTCCAGAGTTTCGAGACCGCCATGATCCGGCATCCGACGCCGTTCATGTGCATCGCCTTGGCAAACACCATCTGCGCCTAGCGGTTGAACCCGACCAGTTCCCAGAAGGTGCCTTGGAACAGGTGGGCGCGGGTGTCGGAGTTTAGGATGCCATCCAGATATTCGCCCTGCTCGCCAATCGTCTTGAGCGACATATCGTGGTAGCGCGGGCCGGTCCCCGCGTCGATGAGTGATTTTTTATGGTTGTGATCCAGAGTGGTCATGGTCGGTTCAGTCCTGTGGTTTAATTTGCGCTTGGCGCTCCTGCCGGATGCGCTCTTGCATCTCTTCCCACGTTTCCGTGGGGACAAAGCCCGAACCCACGCCCGTATTCGTCGCCGGAGGTGTGAGGTCGGACAGTTCCTTGGCCCGCTCTTGGGCCAGTGCTTCCTTGCGGATGCGTTCCATTTTTGGCGAACGGGGGTGAGGCACCACCACCTTGCCGTTGGCGTCCTCGGTGATCACTGCGGCCACGTTCTTCGCCGTTTCGTTATCGCCGGACAGGACTTCGCTGATCTTGTCCTTGAGGTCGCCCATCCGGCTCGCGTCTTCCTTGGCCTGCGCGGCGGCAAACCGCTCGGCGGATGCGCGGCGCTCTGAGTTGCGCATTTCTTCTTTGAGATCGTCCCGTGCTTTGCGCTCGGCCAGCTTGAGGATCGCTTCCTCTTCCGACAGGCCACCCCGCATCAGGTTTTCCAGATCGGTGCGCTTGGTTTTGTTGCTGATCCGGTTCTCTTCCGCATCGACCCGCGCCTCGGCAAAGATCGACTGGACGCCGGAAGACATCCACCAGTTGATCGTCGGCACACTCGGCGCGTCTTTCATCCAAGTGTTCCGGCGCAAGACCAGACGCCAGTTCTTCACCGACCAAGCTGCGAACTCCAACAGGTCGCCCGTGGTCTGGGTGTTAAACCGCGTCATGAACGGCTTGACGCGTTTTTTCGTATCCGTGGACCACGCCATGTGGTGCGCATCGGGGAAGTGTTCCGCCATGCCTGCCCGCCAGACCTGTTCCAGATCGGTGGTGTTCAGGCGGGACTTGGGCTTGCGCTTGGCCTTGCGGATTTTGGCGGCGGCTTCCCGCTCGCGCTTTTCCGCGACCAGAGCCAACTTGGCTTCAACCGCCTCCTGTGGATTGGATTGCAACCCGTTGCAATTTTCCGGCGCAAATTCAGGTTCAAAATTTTCCGGCGGTAAATTCAACTCTTCTTCGATTTGATCCGAAGAGATTTCGTTTTCGGAAATCTGATCCCATTCTTCATCCGGCAAATAATCCTGATGAGCCAAAGGCGAAGAAGTATTAAAACTCTTCTCTTCTGAACTCTTACTATTCTGTGTGCCAGTAAGGCACTTTTGAAGTGTTCGCATGGCACTTCCGGTTGTGCCGATGTGGCACTTCTGAACCTTTTGGGTTTGGTTTGGGGTAGCAATTGACATGTCAGGGTGCTCCAAGTTGAGACCCAAGGTGGTGCAATCGCGCCCCCTCTTGCGGACGATCATGCATTTTTCTTCTAAAGTTTTTGCAGCGCGAAAGTATCCGCGTCGGGACAACCCGACACCCGCATACTCTTCTGTGCCATTCAGGATGTTGCTGACAGCCGCACGAAAAGTTGGCTTTCCCCATCCCACCGTCCGGTCATTGATGTAAGAGAGCAGCGCCCATTCTGAGATGGAAACATCGCTCCGCCACTTGCGGGACAGAAGCCGAGCGATGATTTGCTGATCAAGAGGCCCCAGCGTTTCGCCTGCTTTCAATTTGGCAGCTACACTTGTGCCCCCCCTATGCGCCTTCACGAGTTTCTCATCTGCTTTCTGTCTAGGAGAGACGCAATTATTGCGATTATATTTATCCATTTCTTTACTCTCGGATTGTCGCCGGAGCCGGAAAATGGTAGTCTTCAATTAGAGACAAAAGACAGCCCGTTCCCGGTTATCTGGGGCGGGTTTCTTATTGAGGGCGAGCAGCTTCCAACGCCGTAAGACAGCTCAAGAGCTCGTCGCGTTTCCAAAGCGAGCGGAAGCCAATTTTAATGGGCTTCGGGAAGGTGCCGTCATTGACGCGGCGATAGATTGTTGTCTTGCCAAGCCCGGTTAGGCCGGAAATATCTTTGATCGAGAGATACGGTGGAAGCATTGTGGTATACCCATACTGTTTCATTTGAACCCAATATGGACCAATCAATTCGCTCGAAATATTTGCAAAACCAAACGCTGCATTATTTAGGTTTTGCCGCTCTCCCTCGCTTGGGGAGGCGATTTCGCTGGTCATCTGTCAGCTCTAAGCGAAATTTCGGCCAAATCTTCTTTGAGAATGTCCGTGTATTTTTTTCAACACCAATGCGGAATGCTACGCGATCTTGATAAAATTGCTCCAACGGGGTTGTTGTAGTCATTTGATGAATTTCATCTACAAGCTCTCTGATGTGCTCGTCGGAGAAACGTACGGCTGACCCCATCATTCCTTCGATTTGCCTCTCCTCCGGCAGTTTGCCGACGAAGTACAGAGCTGCTCCGGTGTGGGCTCCAATTTCATCCCAAACTTCAAAGGCCAGCGACAGTTCCTCGTCGTAAAGACTGTTTCGCCAACGTGTGTTCCGCGTGATTTCCCAAAGCCGCGTGTCAATGAAAGGGTATCTACATGACTGGCTCTCAGCAATTTCGATTAGTCGCCCTCGAACAGTGTTCGGATGATTGCGAAAGTCAATCCGTCCACAGTCTTGCTCACTCAAGGATGTGAAAGCTTGCGTTCCAAGCGCGAAATTGTCTTTACAAGCCAAGCGAAGAAATACGTTTTGGGCATGTCCCTGCTCATCACGTATAAACCGATCAAAAAGGTAAACTGCTAGGCCGGAAATTAGTTTGGGGCGTTCGTGCGCTCTCCTGCGATCGATCCTGTCCGGGTCTCTGTCAACGCGCGTCCAGTCGAGCCCTCTGGCTTCGGGAATGTTTGCGACTTCGATGTGTTTTAGTGACGTGCCTCCCGAGAATTTTTTCTCCGCAAATTTCAGAAATACGTCAAACAATTGTCCAACTGGCTTCGCTCCTTGAATGCGGCGATCGTTGTCTTCTGTTTGCATTACGCCTCCGCCAGCCGGATGATTTTGGAGGCGCTTCCAATGACGTGTTTTGACCACCTCTCCATCAAAATGCGTCGTTTATCGAGATAGTCAGTCCGGCGATAAGACAGCTCGACTTTCCCGCCGACGGAGTGCGCTAGCGCCATTTCTGCGACCTCACGGGGTGTTTCGGTAGCTTCGGCGCACCAAGTCCGAAAACTGGACCGAAAGCCATGCGGTCGTGCATCCAATTCAAGCCGTTCCATCAGCCGCGACATAGTTGCATCCGAAATGACGCCCTTTTTGACATTTGGAAACAAGTACCCGTCCCGGGCTAACGGCTGTGCCTGTTGAATGACGCTTTGAGCTTCTTCCGACAGTGGAACACGGAACTCTTTTGAGGTCTTCATCTTTTCCGCTGGAATAATCCAAGTGGCTCCGTCGATTTCATCAACGTGGCAAAACCGGATTGGACTTGATCTGACTGCCGTGAGTATCAGCAGACGCAGAGCAAGGTGGGTGATGGAGCCTTCGTTCAAGCGAGCATAGAATTGTGGAACCTCCTCCCAGGTCATCGCCGGAATGTGACGTTTAGGTTGTCGTGATTTGCCAAGCAAGGCACGGGCTTTCGCGGTCGCTTGCAAATCCACTTCTAAGCCCATCGCCGCCGCGTATTGCATAACAATTCCCAAACGGCTCATAGCCTTGCTGGCGGTTTCGCCTTTCGTGTGCCAGATTGGAGCGAGGGTATTCTTGATGTCCTGCTGGTCGATTTCTTCAATCGGTACGTTTCCGAGTTTCGGCAGAACATGCAAAGCCAGAGGCGAAAACCATCGTCCCGCCTTGCCGTCGCCTTTTAGTTCCGCCTTTCGGGCCTCATATGCTTGCTCCGCAACTGTGGAGAGAACGTGGTCCTCCTTTGCTGCTTCGCGGCGCAGCCGCTGTCGTTCCTTAATAGGGTCGTTTCCCTCTCGGGCGACAGCCCGCCACCGCTCAGCACTTTCTCGTGCCGCTTTTAGGCTGACCTCGGACAAGGAGCCCAAGCCCATCTCGCGTCGCCTTCCATGGATTTGAACCCGTAAAAACCACTGTGCTCCTCCATCGATACGCTTGTGCAGCCACAGCCCGCCACCATCGTTGAACTTGCCGACACGCAGGGACTGAACTTTCTTCGCAGTAAGCTTATTCATCGCGGCCATCCGTCCACCTTTCTGTCCACCTAATCGCAGGGGATAGTATGAACCGTCTTGAAACCACGTGAAACGCCTAATTAGCTGATAATATAATTATTTTTGGAGTGTCACTGTGGAGGTGGAACGAGTTGAAATCCGCTGGTTCAAGTCTTCAAGGCTTCTCGACCGCACCATTGTCAAGCTAAAAGAGCAAGTTTTGTTGGGTTTTCGCAACTTGCTCTTTTCTTGGCCCCTACCTCAGCCCTTATTTTGGTTTTGGTTGTTTTGCCGGCTTTCGATCCAGTTTTGGATCTCTGAAATCTTAACGACGGACCTTCCACTGCCGCGATAAATGTTCACCTGGCCGAGTTTTTCGGCTCGATAAACTGTGTCTCGGGAGATTGAAAACCAGCGGTTTACATCGACAAGTGGTACATAGATTGGATGCGGCGGTTTTTGTTCGGGTGGTAGCCAGTGAATGGCTGCTGGATTCGAGAGAAGGTTTTCGGGTTCTAGTACGGACATATGCTTGCCTCAAGGTATGGGTATTGGTGTTTCGACGTTTCCCTTCTTGGTGCGACAGTGTGCCGGCGTCTGACATCTGCATATAACGCACCTGATGTTCGTCAAGAATTTTGTTCAGGAAAATGTTAATTTGAAATCATAGGTTTAGTTGATCGGGGCTAGTGTAAATCTATGCGATTTCAGATGATTTTTCGATGATGGTTATTCGTGACGAGGTGTTTCACCATTCGCACCGCGTCCAAGCGGACTGAGGCGCTGGGGCAGGGAATGGATTGGTAAGACGGGCTTGCTCTTTGCGTTTGCGCTCTTCGTTCAGCTGGAGTTCTCGCTGGATGCGCTGACGGACCTCGGCCATCAGTAACTTCGTGCCTGTGGTCGGGGTCAGAGGGGTATCAAGCGTGTTCAGCCTGACGAATGGGCTGCGGCCGTTGTCAGCTGTCACGTCGCGGTTCGTCATGCCGGCAAGCCTGCTGCCCTCGACAGAGGTCACGTCAGCTGTGCCGCCAAAGCGCTTGTGCATCATCTTGGCCGCGGTTGTCAGCTCTTTGGCTGTGACTGGCTCGTCACCGATGCGCACCCAGCCGCTCAGCTTGTTGTCGGGCTCGCGCAATGTGACAGCCAGGCTGACGCCGGCGTCGCGCAGTATTGCCAGCTCCACGGGTGTCAGGTCTTTCATCAGCACAAGCGGTTCCACTTTGGTGCTGCCGTCTGCCATCTCGCGGAGGGCAGGGCGAATGTGGATGTTGGCACCGCGGGCGTTGTACTTCGCGAGCTTGTTCTGCTCGTCGAGGATCTGCTGCCGGCTCATCGTCGCGGTGTAGCTCTTGCCGTCTTTGGTGATGCTCACGTTGTAGCGGTGGCAGCTCATCGCATCGAGCTGCTTCGTGATCTGCTTGTCGCGGACAGCGTGCCGGCCTGTCCCATATTGGGCAGTGATGCACTCATATGTGCGGCCGTAGTTGTACTGCGGCCTGCTGTAGTGCTGCTGCTGAGACTTTGGCGGCACGTATGCGCTGTAAGCTGTGCTTGCTTTCAGTGCAGCGGCGTTGATGCGCGCCATCTGTGCAGACCAGAGTTTTAGGAACCTGCTCGCGGCGTCCGGGTCATTGTTCCAATCGACATTGATGGCGTCCAGGACAAGAGCTGGACCTGTCGCGGTTTGATGCCGCTCCTTTGATAGCATTTACTGCAACAAAGGAGATGAACTATGGGACTGAAACGGACGGATGAATTCCGAGCTGATGCGGTGCGGATAGCACTGACCAGC
>Ga0189290_100115_pt1 | contig 62966 bp, 53 predicted proteins | sample UW140minimetaG_FD_130318 | JGI IMG/M metagenome (GOLD analysis project Ga0189290, IMG submission 130318) | Marine microbial communities from the Costa Rica Dome - UW140 mini metaG | ecosystem: Environmental > Aquatic > Marine > Oceanic > Photic zone | place: Costa Rica: the Eastern Pacific...
GAGATGCCGACGGCGATGTAGAGATCGGGCGCCACGACCTTGCCGGTCTGGCCCACCTGCCAGTCGTTCGGGGCGTAGCCGGCGTCGACCGCCGCGCGCGAGGCACCGATCGCCGCGCCGAGCTTGTCGGCGACGGGCAGCAGCACCTCGTCGAACTTCTCCTTGGAGCCCAGCGCGCGGCCACCCGACAGGATGATCTTGGCGCTGGTCAGTTCCGGCCGCTCGCTGTGGGCGAGCTTTTCCTCGACGAAGGTCGACAGGCCCGGATCGCCGGCCGCGTCCACCGCCTCGACACTGGCCGAACCGCCGGTGCCGGCGGCCTGGAAGCCCGAGGTGCGCACGGTGATCACCTTCTTGGCGTCGGTCGACTTCACCGTCTGGATGGCGTTGCCGGCATAGATCGGCCGCTGGAAGGTGTCGGCGCCCTCGACGACGACGACGTCGGAGATCTGCATCACGTCGAGCAGCGCGGCGATGCGCGGGGCGACGTTCTTGCCGGCGGTGGTGGCCGGCGCGACGATGGCGTCGTAGCCCTCGGCAAGCCTGACGACGAGGTCGGCCAGAGGCTCGGCGAGGCCGTGGGCATAGGCCTCGGCATCGGCATGCAGCACCTTGGCGACGCCGTCGAGTTGGCCGGCGGCCTCGGCGACGGCGGAAGCGCCCGAGCCGGCGACGAGCACATGCACGTCACCGCCCATCTGGGCGGCGGCGGTCAGCGCCTTGGCGGTCTGCTCGGACAGGGTCTGGTTGTCGTGTTCGGCGATGAGAAGCGTGGTCATGATCGCGGGTCTCCCTGGCATCCGGCGGTCGCCTGCGCGTTCCGCGCGCGGCCGGCCGGCATCCAATCCTTCAAGGCGCGTGCTCAGAGCACGCCGGCTTCGTTCTTCAGCTTGTCGACCAGCACGTCGACGCTCTCGACCTTGATGCCGGCCTCGCGCTTGCCCGGCTCGGCGGTCTTCAGGATTTCCAGCCGCGGCGCGATGTCGACGCCGAAATCGTCCGGCGACTTCTCCTCGAGCGGCTTCTTCTTGGCCTTCATGATGTTCGGCAGCGAGGCATAGCGCGGCTCGTTGAGGCGGAGGTCGGTGGTCACGATCGCCGGCATCTTCAGCGCCACGGTCTGCAGGCCGCCATCGACCTCGCGGGTCACCGTCGCCTTGCCGTCGGTCAGCTCGATCTTGTTGGCGAAGGTGCCCTGGCTCCAGCCCAGCAGCGCCGCCAGCATCTGGCCGGTCTGGTTGCAGTCGTCGTCGATCGCCTGCTTGCCGAGGATGACGAGGTCCGGGCTCTCGGCCTCGACCACGCCCTTGAGGATCTTGGCGACGGCCAGCGGCTCGGTCGGCTGGTCGGTCTTGACCAGGATGCCGCGGTCGGCGCCCATGGCGAGCGCGGTGCGGATCGTCTCCTGCGCCTGCTGCGGGCCGACGGACACCGCGACGATCTCCGTCACCGTGCCGGCTTCCTTCAGGCGGATCGCCTCCTCGACGGCGATCTCGTCGAAGGGGTTCATGCTCATCTTGACGTTGGCGAGGTCGACGCCCGTGCCGTCCGGCTTGACCCGGATCTTCACGTTGTAGTCGACGACGCGCTTGACTGCGACGAGAACCTTCATCGGTCGTGTCTCTCCCTTTTTGGGCGCCGAGCGCCCGAAAGCCTCATGTCCTGCCCGGCCCGGCGTCGCCCTCGCGATATCCGCGCAGGCGACCGGAGCCGATTGGCCGCGAGCGATATCTGACTTTTACGTAATGGTCAAAATTTCGCGGTCTCGTAGCGGCCTTGTGCGGTTCCCGCGCCGATCTTGCAAGTGCCGGGTCACGATCGCCCAGTGTCGCTAGGCTCCAGCTCCACCGCCCGCGGCGTCTGGATCTGCCGGTCGAACAGCACCACGCCGCGCCGGCGTAAGACCAGCGTCAGCGCCGCCCCGGCCAGGATGCCGCCGGCATGGGCGGCATAGGACACGTCCTCGGCGCCCGACGCGAACAGCGCGAACTGCAGGCCGATCCACACGATCAGCAGCAGCCAGGCCGGCAGGTTCAGGGGAATGCGCCCGAAGGCCAGCACCCAGACCCACACCCTGGGATGCAGCATCAGATAGGCCGCCGCGACGCCCGACACCGCCCCGGACGCGCCGATCAGCGTCGCCTCCGAGCCCGGAAACATCAGCGCATGCAGCCCCGCCCCCGCCGCTGCGCAGGCGAGATAGAAGACGAGGAACTTCACATGGCCGAAGGCGTCCTCGACATTGTCGCCGAACACCCAGAGGAACAGCATGTTGCCGCCGATATGCCAGATGTCGAGATGCAGGAAGGAATAGGTCAGGAAGTTCAGCCAGCCCGGCACCCCCACATAGGCCGGCGGCAGCTCGGCATAGCCGTTCACCACCGCCGGGATGAAGCCGTAGGAGATCTCGAAGGCCGACAGGAACGCCCCGGTCTCGCCGCTCGCCTTGGCGAACAGATAGACCAGCGCATTGGCCGCGATCAGCCCCACCGTCACATACTGGAAGCGGATATGACGCAGGCGGTTGGCGTCGTAGAAGGGGACGAACACGGCAGACCTTTCAGGGCATTTGGCCGAGCTTTTGGCCGGGGGGCTCTTGGCCGGACTTTGACCGAGGGACTTCTGGCCGGACTTGCGGCCAACGGCTTTCGACCGCGGGGCTCCTGACCGAGCTCCCGGCCAAAGCGTCAGCCGAAACCTCCGCCCCCGCGCCTGTCTGCGACCCCCTGTCACCGCCGGCGCCCGGCCAGCCGCGCCACGCCGGCCCCCTCACCCGGAGACGCCGCCGGGCCGCGAACCGTCCCGGCCGCGCGACCCGTGCCGGCGATCCCGACGCCTCAGCGGCTGGCGCCGGGCACCCACAGAACATCCGCCCTGCCGTCGTCATTGGCAATGCGGCCGGCGACGAACAGATGGTCGGACAGGCGGTTGACGTAGCGCAGCGCGACGTCGGCGACCGTCTCGCCGTCCTTCTTCGCCAGCGCGACCATCAGCCGCTCGGCCCGCCGCGCCACGGTGCGGGCATGGTGCAGATGGGTGGCGGCGGGCGAGCCGGCCGGCAGGACGAAGCTCTTCAGCGGCTCCAGCCGCGCGTTCATGGCGTCGATCTCGCGCTCCAGCGCGTCGACCTGCGAGGCGACGATCTTCAGCGGCTCGTAGGGCAAGGGCTCGCCGGTCTCCGGCGTCGCCAGTTCCGCGCCGAGATCGAACAGCTCGTTCTGGATGCGCGCCAGCATGGCGTCGAGCTCGCCCTCGGCATGCAGCCGCACCAGCCCGAGAACCGCGTTGAGCTCGTCGATCGTGCCGTAGGTCTCGACCCGCAGATCACTCTTCAACCGCCGCTCGCCACTGCCGAGCCCCGTCTCCCCGGCATCGCCGGTGCGCGTGTAGATCTTGTTCAGCTTGACCATGATGTCTCCGGTTTCGCGACATCATAGGGGATGGAGGGGCGCAGGACAGGGGGGCAGAGTATGGGGGTGAGGTGCGAGCCGGACGCGTGAATGTGGCACCCCGTCGGGCCTGCAACGCCGTGCTCAAATCCGCCGCCGCTTAACTTTTCCGTGGATTGCGGTGGACATCGTTACGTAATGCTTGACGCCGGGGTGCCGATGTTCCTACCCTGTTCACGTTGGCTCTAGCAGGAAGCGCGGCTGGCGGGATGACCGTCGAGAGCGAGCGAACCTGCTACGGCGAGGCGACGGCGCAAGTCGTCACCGCGATTGTGCGGCAAGGGCCGAAAGGTACCGCTGCAGAGTTCAGCGCCCGCTTGCCTGATGCAACTTTGAGAGCCGTAACCTTTACCAATCGGGGTACCTGTCGAACGGCTACTCGCTTTAGTTTCACCGGGAGGTGGGCGGGCCGCAGAGCGATGCGCCTCTTGCCTAACGCCTTAAAAACGTTATGCTTTCAGGAGGAGGCAGCGATGCGTAACCCAAGCAAAAACGTGCCAACCCGGCACGGGTCGGCCAGCGGCGCTTTGCGGCGATCCTGGTCGGACTGGCTCTAGCAGGAAGCGCCGCTGGCGGGATGACCGTCGAGAGCGAGCGAACCTGCTACGGCGAGGCGACGGCGCAAGTCGTCACCGCGATTGTGCGGCAAGGGCCGAAAGGTACCGCTGCAGAGTTCAGCGCTCCGTCAGGCGGGTGAGGTTTATCGACAGGACCCCAGAGACGCGTGTCATCGAATTTGATCAAATCCGTAAGAAGCATAAGAAATCTGGAAAGCGCTTGGAGCGTGATCCAGCGGAACGGTCGCAATTCCAAGTCTCAGGATGTGAAGCTGGAGTTGGAGTCCTTTGCTGAAGACGCTCCGACAAACCTGAGATCGATAAAAGGCCGACTTGCTTGGGGATCGTTTGAATTCGCTCCAGCGAAAGGCGTACCGATCTCCAAGTTAGATGAAAAGGGAAAGAAGACCGGAAAATTCCGCCCGATCGTACTCGCGCCTGTCGAGAGTCGAATCGTTCAACGCGCAATCCTGAACGTGCTGCTCAAGGTAGAACCCTTAAAGCCATTCATCCAAACGCCATATAGTTTTGGCGGTATACAGGGAAAACGCGGATCCCAAAAGGAAAGAGCCGCGCGGGCAGATTCGGTGTCGGCTGTCCCTGCCGCAATCCAAGCTGTACTCAAAGAAATAGGCGCTGGCGCTCGCTTCGTGGCGAGCGCCGACATCAGATCTTTCTTCACAAGAATCTCTAAGGATGCCGTCACTGAAATAGTCGGCGCTGCAGTGAACGATGCTGAGCTAATGGTCCTTTTTCGCCATGCGATCAACGTCGAGTTGTCCAACATGGCTCAGCTTCGAGATAAAGCTCGTGACTTCCCGATAGAGGATATTGGCGTTGCACAGGGTAACTCGCTATCACCTCTGCTAGGAAACATCATCCTTGCCGATTTCGACAGGCTGATGAATGAGGGGGACTGCAGGTGCATTCGCTACATTGACGATTTCATCATTCTCGCGCCTACAAAAAAGGCGGCCACGGCACGACTCCGAAAAGCGACGAGTCTGCTCGCGGCACTCGGAATGGAACTATCGCCGGAAAAAAGTTCGAAGGGCGGGATATCGATTGATGAAGGCTTCGATTTTCTCGGTATCAACCTTTGCCCCGGCGCAGTGAGACCAAGTTCAAAAGCCCGAGAAAAACTTCTGCGCACAGTACAGTCTGCCTTTGACGAGAGCCTCAAAGCCATGCGTGGAATTGAGCACGGCCAGCCTTTTGGCAGGGAAAGTTCGCTTTCCAGTACTTTGAAGCGGGTCGATGGAATAATCGATGGGTGGGGAAAACATTACTGGTTCTGCAACGACCATCAGACGTTAAAAAACCTTGACCATCGAATAGAAGGTTTCATTCGTCGCTACCTTGGTGAATATGCAGCTATTCGACGCGGCATCGCCGCTAGCAGCCATCAAAGGATTCTCGGCGTTTCGGAGTTACAGTTTATACCGGGCGAGCCATTTGACTACCCAAAAACTGGGCAAAGAAGTACAGAGAACTCTGCCATTTAGGGCACTAATCCGCTGCACGCGCCCCGGACAAGGCAGTGCCCTTCTTGATTCTAGCTTCCTCTGGCAGGATTCCTTCGGCTACAAAAGCGCGAGCCCCTGCAAGAAACGGTTGCAAACGTCGATATGCGAGTGAAGAACTGTCTATCTCGTAGGTTATGTCGTTTTTGATAGCGCTTTCAATGTGTATCGCGTTGCGAAGTTTATAAAACCCTTTTATTTCCTCGCCTATCTCGCCATCCAAGAAACCTACTTTTACCGCGGCGTCGACCTTATCATCGAATTTAATAGATACCCTTGAGGTTTTCTGCCGCGCCTCGACACAAAAAACAACCTCCTCACCTGTATCAGATACCGTTAGATTTAACGATCTCGAAAGCCCATCTGTCCGTTTATAAGTCGAGTGGAACTCGATATTTGTTACAGCTGGATGATTTTTGTACAGCGTCCAAAGCAGATGAACAATGATCGCCTCATAAATTGCTGCGTATTGAACTATCTGAAATTTCACATGCGCATGTAAACGCCCATCGCTCGCAGACAAGGCTTCACCCAGTTTATAAATATACCGGGCTGCGTACAGCTCATCTTTGAGTCGTTTTTGTAACTCTGGCTCATCAAGAAAGTCGAACATTTTAGCTGCAGTGTCGTCATCTGGGAGATGTGCATCGCAGTACGTAAGAACGGCTTCGCGTGTTTCGGTGGGCAGCGGCATCCGTTTCCTCCTTCTTCTCGCTGCATCCTCAATAAAATTGGAGCTTTCGCAATACCTCAGAGGCCAGAAGGTGGCTCGACATCCAGATGCTCGGGCATCAGCCGCTGCGCCGGCCCTCCCGAAACTTATCCCCATCCCTCGCCCCTCCCCCATACTGCCCTGACCGCCGGCCCGCGGAACGGGCGCGAATGATCACCGGGATCGTTCGGGGGCTGGCGGGCGGCGTCCGCGACGGGGCTTCTTCCGGAGGAGCCCCGGCCCGGACGGCCCTTCGCACCGCCGGACCGTCCCCCATTACGAGGGGGCTGCGGAACGGTCCGCTTGAGCGCCTTGGGGCGTGAAGAGCCGGCAGCCACGGATGGCCCTTGCGGGTCCCGTGCCGAAGGGTTGCTCAAGACGCCGCGCGGGATGCCGGAGGCGAACCGCATGACATTAAACCGTCGAGGGGTTCGCCTCCGGCGTCCCGTTGCCTGCTCCATCCCTTCGGCCCGTCCGGGCGCGAGGCCGCGGCCGCATGGGCGCACTCGCCCAGCCCAGGGCGGCACCGGCCGGGGCGAGCGTGCCCGACCGGGGATTGCTGCCTGGCGATGATGCGGGAGCGGCTAGCGGGCGAGCAGCAGCACGCCGACGATGAGGATCACGGCGACGCCCTGCAGCATAACGCGGGCGCGCATCAGCCGTTGCGAGCGATTGCCGTCGCCGCCCTTCATCATGTTGAACAGGCCGGCGACGAGGACGCCCGCCGTCGCGATCATGACGGCCAGGGCGATATAGGTGAGGAAGTCGGACATGCCGGCCTTTGTGGCGGTTCGGTTTGCTTGTGTGCGGGTCTCATATAGGCATGCCGCCCGCCGAGGCGAAGGGCGGCGGCCCCGGCGATCGGTCGCAGCCTCCGGGCAGGTTGGGCCGGACCGGTTTGCGCGGGCGCCTCGGGCCGGGCGCGCCTCAGGCGTCTCAGACGCTCTTGGAAATCGCCCGGGCCCGCCCGCCGCGCGTGGCCGCGGCCACGCCGACGCCGGCCAGCACCAGCCCGGCGAGCTGGATCGCCGTCAGCGTCTCGCCGAACAGGAGCCAGGCCGTCACCGCCGTGACGCCCGGCACCAGATACATCAGCGAGGCGACCGAGGAGACCGCGCCCTCGCGGATCAGGAAGAGCAGCAGGAACACCGCGCCGATCGACAGGACGATGGTCAGCCAGGCCAGCGCGAAGACCAGTTCGCCCGACCATGTGACGGCCATGGTCTCGACGGTCATGGCGAGGATCAGCGTCGGCACGAAGGCGCCGAGATATTGCAGGGCCGTGCCGGTGCGAAGGTCCACGCCGCCGACGAAGCGTTTCTGCCAGACCGAGCCGACCGAGATGGCGATCGCCGACAGGAACACCGGGCCGAGTGTCAGCACGCCATAGGCGCCGTCGCCGTCGAGCTTGGGCAGGATCACCAGCGCGACGCCGACAAGGCCGAGGCCGAGGCCCATGATGTGGCGCGGCCGGACCCGTTCGCCGAGGAAGCTGGCGGCCAGGATCGTCGTCAGGATTGGCTGCAGCCCCACGATCAGCGCCGCGATGCCGGCGTTCAGGCCATGGCGGACGGCAAAGAACACGCCGCCGAGATACACGCCGTGGATCAGACTGCCGGCGATCATCGCGTGCATGGCCGGCCAGCGGCCCGGCCAGGGTGCCCGCATGGCGACCACCAGCGTGCCGAGGATCGCCAGCGCCAGCGCATAGCGCAGGCTCAGAAAGGTGAAGGGCTCGGCATAGGGCATCGCATAGCGCGCGCCGATAAAGCCGGTCGACCACAGCAGGACGAAGACGACCGGAAAGAATGGAAGCAGCCTTTGCACGGGCAGGTCGGCCTTCTTGTCATGGGGAACGGCCACTGGTTAGCAGGGCCACGGTCGCGCCGAAAGGCGGAACCGTCAGGCGGGATGACGAAATCGCGTGGCCTGCCTTGGCGCGCGGGTGCCGCCGACGCGCCAGGATGTCCGCCGGCCGGCCATTGCGAATCTGCTAGCCGGAGCGTCTGGCCGACCGGCCGACGTCATGGGCCGGCGGCGCGGCCGGCAGGCCGACCATGCGGCGAATGTCCTCGGCGCCGAGCCCGGCCTCGCGCAAGGCGCGGATCGCGGTGTCGCCGGCGCTCTTCGACAGCTTGCGCCCGTCGGGCCCGAGGATCAGCTCGTGATGGTGGTAACGCGGCACCGGCAGGCCGAGCAGCGCCTGCAAGAGGCGGTGGATGCTGGTCGCGGGAAACAGGTCGCGGCCGCGCACCACATGGGTCACCCCCTGCACCGCGTCGTCGACCACCACCGACAGATGGTAGCTCGTCGGCGTCTCCATGCGGCCGAGCACCACGTCGCCCCATTCCAGCGGCTTCGCCACGACCTCGCCGCCCGCTTCAAGCGCAAGGCCGGTTTCCTCGAAGGTCAGCGTGCCCAGTGTGGCGACGGCCTTGGCCGTGTCCAGCCGCCAGGCGAAGCGCTCGCCGTCGCGCATTTTGCGCTCGCGCTGGCGGCTCGACAGGTCGCGATCGAGCGCCGGATAGAGCGGTGCCCCGTCCGGATCGCGCGGCCAGGGCGTGGCTTCGTCGTCCTCGTAGCGCTGGGCGAACGCCCGGATCTCGCCCCGCGACATGAAGCCCGGATAGATCAGCTCGGCATCGGCCAGCGCTTCCAGCGCGGCGGCGTAGTCGGCAAAATGCTCCGACTGGCGGCGCGGCGGCGCGTCCCAGTCGACGCCGAGAAAGGTGAGGTCCTCCGCGATCTGACGTTCGTATTCGCGCGTGCAGCGGGCCTGGTCGATATCCTCGATGCGCAGCAGGAACTCACCGCCCGATTCCCGCGCCATCCGGTGATTGACCAGCACCGAATAGGCATGGCCGAGATGCAGCTCGCCATTCGGGCTCGGGGCAAAACGGAAAACGGCTGGCGCTGTCTGCATCGAATCGGCTTCCTCTCGTCTGGCGCGACTTCTACGGTCGCTTTTGGCAAGCACCATGACAGACGGGCGAGACCATGCGGCCGCAGGATGTGCCAGGCAAGGCAGGGATCATTCGCAGCGACGTCGATGTCGCGGCGGGCCTCGCCGCGCTGCTGCGGGCCGATCCGCGGCTCGGCGCCATTGCCGCGGCCGCCGGCCCCCTGCCGCTGCGCCGTAATCCCGGCGGCCTGCCGGGCCTTGCCCGCATCATCGTCGCCCAGCAGGTGTCCCGCGCCAGCGCCGAGGCGATCTTCGCCCGTCTGGAGAGCGCCTTCGACATCGCCGATCCGCAGGCTTTCCTGTCGGCCGACGACGCGGCGTACCGCCGCGCCGGCCTGTCGCGCCCCAAGCAGCGGACGATGCGGGCCGTCGCCGAAGCCGTGCATGGCGGCGCCCTCGATTTGACCCGGGTGGACGCCGCCCCGGCCGCCGCCGCGATCGCCGAGCTGGTGGCGGTGAGCGGCATCGGCCCGTGGACGGCCGAATGCTACCTTATGTTCTGCGCTGGCCATCCCGACATCTTCCCATCGGGCGATCTCGCGCTGCAGGTGGCCCTGGCGCACGCCTTCAAACACGACACCCGCCCGAGCGCCCGGCAATCGGCCGAGCTCGCTCTGCCCTGGGCGCCGTGGCGCTCGGTCGCAGCGCGGCTGTTCTGGGCCTATTACGCGGCGATCACCCGACGCGAGGCGGCGCCCGCCAGCTGACGTAACGCGCTGCGGCATTTATCCACAGATCTTCCGTCGCGTCCGCCGGCCAAGGGCTGCAATGCAGGCCGGACGACGCTGCCATCCCCTGCGTGACGAGGCTTCACAAACCCGACACGATGGCGCACGATACTCTCACCAGCTTGGTTTTTCTCGATGGGAGGTAGGAAGACTACCTGTGACGATCGCGGTTACTCAGGACTTATCCCCAACGCTCGTTCTGAACGCCGATTTTCGGCCGCTCAGCTATTATCCTCTGTCCCTGTGGTCCTGGCAGGACACGGTCAAGGCGGTGTTTCTCGACCGGGTGACCATTCTCGCCGAATACGACCGTGCTGTGCACAGCCCGACCTTTTCCATGCGGCTTCCCTCGGTCGTCTGCCTCAAGACCTACATCAAGCCGGCACGCTTCCCGGCCTTCACCCGCTTCAACGTATTCCTGCGCGACCGCTTCCAGTGCCAGTATTGCGGCTCGCCCCACGAACTCACCTTCGACCACGTCATTCCCCGTTCGCGCGGCGGACTGACCACCTGGGAGAACGTCGTGGCGGCCTGTTCGCCCTGCAATCTGAAAAAGGGCGGCCTGATGCCGAAAGCTGCCCGCATGTTCCCCCACCAGACGCCCTTCCAGCCGAGCGTCCACGACCTGCACAACAATGGCCGGCTGTTCCCTCCGAACTTCCTGCACGAGAGCTGGCTCGACTATCTCTACTGGGATTCCGAACTCGATCCCGAATAGGCACTCGCCGGGGACTGCGCGCTGCCGAAGCCGGGTCGCCGCCCTGATCGTTTGCGGGCCTCCCGTCACGCGGTTTTGCGCGCGAGATCGTGGACGGCTCTAACCACCGCGCCCTAGATGATTGCCTGACGGGCAGCAGCCCCATGCGGGACCGGCAAGGAATCGGAATGGACGCGACGGGACCAGACGACGGGGGCAATGCGTCCACCGACCTTGCCTTCTACGAAGCCCTTCCCGTCTCCAGCAGCATTCTCGGCCTCGGCGATGCCAGTGCCTATCGCCCGCTCCCCTCAGACTGGGTCGTCGGCGTCGCCGATATCGTCCGCTCCACCGACGCCGTCAGCTCGGGCGGCTACAAGCGCGTGAACACGGTCGCCGCGGCGGTGATCGCGGCGGTGGCCAATGGCCTTCACGGCCGCGAATTTCCCTTCGTCTTCGGCGGCGACGGCGCCGGCTTCGCCCTGCCCGCCGCGCAGGCCGAGATCGGCAGGGCCGCGCTCGCATCCGTCGCAGGCTGGGCGGAAAGCGCCTTCGACCTGTCCTTGCGGGTGGCGATGGTGCCGGTCTCGACGATCCGCAACAACGGCCATGACGTGCAGATCGCTCGCTTCGCCCCCTCGCCTGATGTGTCCTATGCGATGTTCGCCGGCGGTGGACTCGCCTGGGCCGAACGGCGGATGAAGGCCGGGGCATTCCGGATCGTACCGGAGGACGGGGCGACGGCCCGCCCGGACCTCGCCGGCCTGTCCTGCCGCTTCTCCGAAATTCCGGCGCGCCGCGATCTCATCCTGTCGGTGGTTCTGTTGCCGAGACCGGAGGCATCCCCCGAGGCCTTCGCTGCTCTCGCCCGCGACATTTTGCAACTCGGCGTCGAAGGGGGCCATGACGGCAATCCCGTCCCACCGGAGGGGCCGGAACTGCACTGGCCACCAGCGGGGCTGCCCATCGAGGCGGAGGTGCGAAAGGCAATGACCGGGCTACCGCTCTGGGCCTCCCGCCTCTCCGTCGGCATCCGCACGCTGCTGTCGCATCTCAGCTTCGTGACCGGCACACGGGTCGGCGCCTTCGATCCGGCGCGATACCGCTCGGAACTGGCGCGCAACAGCGATTTCCGCAAGTTCGACGACGGCTTGCGCATGACCCTCGACTGCACCGCCGCGGTGGCCGACCGGATCGAGGCGCGGCTGCACGATGCCCGTGCGGCAGGGCTTGCTCGGACCGGAACGCACCGTCAGTCCGCGGCGCTGATGACCTGCTTCGTCCCCGCCGCAAGCCGCAGCGACCACGTCCATTTCGTCGACGGTGCGGCAGGCGGCTATGCGGCGGCGGCGGCAATGGCAACGGCCGACATGGCCGGCGGCACGGCCGGCCCGGTCAGATGAGCAGGGCCAGGACCAGCGGCAGGCTGGCCGCGGCGAGCAGGGTCTGCAACGTCACCAGTCCTGCCATCAGCGTCGCGTCGCCTTTCAACTGGGTCGTCAGCACGTAAGACGTCGGTGCGGTCGGCAGAGCGAAGAAGATCACCAGGAGCGCGCCGTCGAGGGGCGGCAGCGCCATCAGCCGGGCGATGGCGAAGGCGAGCAGCGGCATGGCGATCAGTCGTGCCAGACTGTTGGCGGTCAGGATCGTCGTCTCGGCCCGCGCTGCCTTCAACTTGAGGGCAGCCCCCACGCAAAGCAGACCGAGCGGCAGGCTGGCCGCGGCCAGAAGTCCGAGCAGCCGATCGATACCGAAGGGCATGCCGAGGCCGAGCGCGGCCACGACCGCGCCGGCGAGGCAGGCGAGAATCAGCGGATTGCGGAGGACCGGCATGACCAGTTCGCGCGCGCTGGTATGGCGTTCGGAGGTCAGCGCGATCACCGAGAGGACGTTCACCGTCGGCACCATGACCGCGAGGATGACCGCAGCACGGGCCAGACCGTCGGGGCCATAGAGGCTCGCCACCATGGCGAGGCCGAGATAGGTATTGAACCGGGTGATGCCCTGCACGATCGGCCCGTAGCGCGCTGCGGGCCAGGCGAAGACCCGGCGCAAGGCGAGCATGACCAGCGACGCAGCGGCCAGTACCGCGAAGATCGCCCCGGCCAGCTTGAGGATCGACGGATCGGCCAGCGGTGCGTTGGCGAGACTGGAGAACAGCAGCGCCGGGAAGAGCACGAAGTAGTTCAGCTTCTCGGCGGCGGGCCAGAAGCCCTCGCCCGGAAAGCCGGAGCGGCGGAAGCCCAGCCCCGCCAGAATCAGGGCAAAGAGCGGCCACAGGGTCAGGAACAGCGTCGACATGCTTCGCTTCCACGGGAGATCGCCGGTCCACCGGGCCCGGCAAATGCTTCAGGCGAAGCGATCGGCCTTGGCAACTGCGCTGCGCAGCGCAATGGCGGCAAAGAGGGCCGACGCAATGGCGTTCCAGCCGGCGAAGGACAGGCCGAGGAAGCGTCCCGCGGCTTCGTCGCAGGAGGGCGGCCGGATGGCGTCGATCGCCGACAGGAGGTCGCCGCTGCCCAGATCACCGCCGCCGACCTGCGCACAGTCCGTCGGGCCGGGCCAGTAGCCCCATTCGACACCGGCATGGAAGACGCCGAGATACAGCGACACCAGCATGATCACGCCGATCGCCAGGAGAAGCAGCCGGGTCAGGAGCGCCGGTGCGCGGCCCGCAGCGGCCACGAAGGCGATCAGCGCGAGCGGGATCGTCACGTAGTAGGGAATGCGCTGCTGCAGGCACAGCGCGCAGGGAATGTAGCCGCCGACATACTGGAACAGCAGCGCCGTACCGACCGTGATCGCGGTCCCGGCGAGGAGGAAGCAGGAGGCCAGCGTCTGTCGAAAGCCGGTCGGGCGCACGAAGCGGTCGGTCAGTGCCATGCCATCATCCGTTACATCATATAGCGAACGGCGACGAAGCCACCGAACAGAAGGATCATGAAGAGGGTGAAGAGCAGCCCGAGATTCTTCTCGATGAAGCCCTGAATCGGAGCGCCGAAGCGCTGCAGCAGCCAGGCCACGAGGAAGAAACGGAGGCCGCGACCGACAATCGAGACGATCGTGAAGGTGACGAGGTTCAGGCCGGTGACGCCGGAGAAGATGGTCAGCACCTTGTAGGGAAACGGCGTCAGCGCGGCGAAGAGCACGGCCCATCCGCCCCACGCGTTGTAGCGGGCGCTGAGTTCGGCGAAGGCGTCGGCCTTGCCATAGATCTCCAGAATGTGCTGGCCGATCAGGTCGAAGAACAGGGCGCCGATGGCATAGCCCAGAAACGCGCCCAGCACCGACGCCACCGTGCAGATGAGCCCGATCCGCACCCAACTGCGTGGCCGGGCGATGACCATCGGAATCAGCAGCGCATCCGGCGGGATCGGAAAAACGGAGCTTTCGATGAAGGAGACGGCGGCCAGGCCGCGCTCGGCATGGCGGGTCGCGGCAAGCGACATGACCCAGTCATAGAGGCGGCGGAGCATGGCGGATGTCCGTGGAAGCAAAACGGGGCAGGCCCTGCCTGCTCGCATAAGACGATCGGCGGTCGAACGCAACGGACAGTCGGAAAGCCTCAAACCTGCCATTGACCCAAGAGCCGCCGCGGCTATAGTCCGCCGACGAACGGATCAGAACCGTTCGCCCCTGTGGCGGAATTGGTAGACGCGCGCGACTCAAAATCGCGTTCCGCAAGGAGTGCTGGTTCGATCCCGGCCAGGGGCACCATTGTTCCGGCACCCGTCTCGGAACACCATGACGATCACCCACACCTCCTACGATGAACTCTACGCTGGATTCCGTTGGAATTTGCCCGGCAGGTTCAACATTGCCGAAGCCGTTGCCGATCGCTGGGCACGAAGCGAGCCAGACCGGATCTGCCTGATCGAGGATCGCGGTGCGGCGCCGGCGATCACGATGCGGTATGGCGAGTTGGCGGAGCGTTCCGGGCGCGTGGCTGCAGCCTTCGCAGCGCGTGGCGTCGGCTGGGGGGACCGGGTGGCGATCGTGTTGCCGCAGGGCTTCGAGGCAGCCATCGTGCATCTGGCAGTCTACCGGCTCGGCGCCATCGCCGTGCCGCTGGCGCTGCGCTTCGGACCGGAAGCGCTGGCGTTCCGCCTGCAGGCCTGCGGCGCCCGGCTGGCGGTGATCGCTGCCGGCGGGCTGCCAGTCTATGAGGCCATTACCGACCCGCTCCCGCGTCTCACCGACGTCGTTGCAGTGGGGGCCGGACGAACCGACATACCCGAACTCGCTGAACTGGAACGCGCTGCGCGGGACATCGCGCCGGTCGCGGACACCACGCCGAACGATCCGGCCATGATCATCTTCACCTCGGGCACGACCGGTCCGCCCAAGGGCGCATTACATGGCCACCGGGTGCTCCTCGGTCATCTGCCCGGTATGCGGTTCCACCACGAGTCAATGCCGCAGGAGGGCGACCGGATGTGGACGCCAGCCGACTGGGCCTGGGCCGGCGGTCTCCTGAATGCCCTCCTGCCGTCGCTGCTTCTCGGCGTGCCGGTCGTCTTCTCCCGTGACCGGTTCGATGCGGCGGCTGCACTCGCGCTGATGGGTCGGAATAAGGTGCGCAACGCCTTCCTGCCGGCGACTGCGCTGAGAATGATCAAGGCTGCCGCCACGCCCGAATCCCTTGCTGACCTTAACCTGCGCACCATCGGTTCGGCGGGCGAGACATTGCCGGCTGACACCTTTCGTTGGGCGCGCGACCATCTCGGTGTGACCGTTAATGAATTCTACGGCCAAACCGAATGCAACATGGTGCTGGGCGCCTCCTCGGCCTTCGGCGTCGCCCGCGCTGGCACCATCGGCAAGCCAGTGCCAGGCCATCGGGTGGCGATCGTCGATTCCGATGGTCGTGAGGTCCCAAGAGGCGTCGTCGGGACGATCGCGGTCGCTGCGCCCGACCCGGTGATGTTCCTGGGCTATTGGCATGATCCGCAGGCGACGAGCGACAAGTTTGCCGGCGACTGGCTCCTGACGGGCGACCAGGGCCGGATGGATGATGAAGGCTATGTGGATTTCGTTGGTCGTGACGACGACATCATCACCTCGGCCGGGTATCGGATCGGACCGGGCGAAGTGGAGAACTGCCTCCTGACCCATCCCGCGGTGCATATGGTGGCTGTGGTGGGCAAACCAGACACGCTTCGCACGGAGATCGTCAAGGCCTACATCGTCTTGGTAGCCGGCTATTCGCCGAGTGACGTTCTGGCAAAGGCGATACAGTCTTATGTCCGCGAGCGGCTCTCGGCCCACGAATATCCGCGGGAAGTCGCCTTTGTAGATGCCATGCCGTTGACGACGAGCGGCAAGATCGTACGAAGGAATTTCCGGGACCGCGCCGCACGCGAGGCCACCGGCCAAGGCGTGACCTGACCGGGTCAGCGGAACGACAATATGCCCTGAAAGCGCCGCCGCATGATCCGGTTGAAATTGCTTGAGCGACGCATGGTTTCAAGTCCGCGAGCAACTTTCTGAACCCGTCCACCAGTCTCCGCTGTCAGCCCGACAATGAGCGTTCCGACCGCGATCCGGTCGGGCCAGAAGCGGTTCATGACGAAATGGTCCGGGACCGTGCAGGAATCGGCTCGCGTAATTGCAGGATCAACTAGCATCTCCCTGGTCGCAGCGGCCACGACCTGCTGCCCGGGCGAGGTTGCCGCGAAGGCCTCATCGTACGCGGTCTTCCAAGTGTAAGCTTCGCCTCGGTCAACCAGCACGACGAGGCTTGCGACAGGGCGGTCGCCGGCCTTGAGTGTGTAGATGCGCACCCGCCCATCCTGCGCCAGGGCATTGATCGCTTCGCGGGCAAAGGCCGAGCGGTAGCGGTCTATGATCAGGGCAGTGCGCTGGCGACCCTTCCACCCGCTGGCTTCAAGGGTGAAGAAATCCTCCAGTGCCAGTCGCACTTCGTCCGGGCGCCGTGCTGTGTCGACCGAGACCCGGCCCGTTTCAGCGAGACGTCGAGCCTGCCGGGCGACTTCGCGTTGCCGCCGGCCCGATAGCGTAGAGGGAAGCGACGCATCTTTCCGCTTGATCAGGGCCGCGCGGGAGTTCGTATTGGCGATCGCCGTCGGCAAGCGCGCTTCCTTCGCGACCGCGAGCAGCGCTGTTGCCATCGGTCCGTCCAGGCGCACGTCCGGCACGACAAGGACGTCAGGGAGGCCGAGTTCAGGACGCGTCAGTGTCGATAGAAAGCTTGTCAATGTCTCGGCGGGATCATCGCCGTCGACCGGCAGCGTGCCAAGCGGACCGAATGGATGCGTCCAGGCGCGAATTGTCGGGACACCTCCGATGAAGGCGGAGCGCTCGACAGAGAAAGGCATGAGCAAACGCAGACGGCTGCGGCTCCCTTTCTCGTCGCGCACCACCATCAAGCGGACTTTCCGGTCGTCGAGCCGCGGCATGGCGGGCGCAAGAAACTGGGGATCGAAGAATACGTTCGGCTCGATGGCTCGCCGCGACAAATGGATGAGTTCATCGATCAACCCGAACACGGCGTTCGGCTGGTAGATCGACAGATGCCGAGCCGTGCGTCCCATCGGCACAACCAGATCGAGCTCCGGTGTGGCAGAAACTGCGTCGGTGTAACGGGGAACGACCGAAGCCATCGACGAGAGCTGGCCGGTGATGTCAGTCATCGAGGGTTTGGCTACCATTGGACACCTTGAGCAGCCCGCCTCATTCGCCAGTTGCGCAATGCCTGTAGGCGACCAAGAATTACCGAAGGGGGCTTAACAAGGCATACGCTGCGGACTTTAAAAAAGTACGGACCCCGACAATCATCAGCCGGAGAATCCCCCCGCCGCAAGAAATTCCAGTTCTTCAGCGGTTGGCTCGCGTCCCAGTGTGGCGTTGCGATGGGGAAAGCGTCCGAAACGCGCGATGATGTCGCGATGCTCGACGGCGGCCTTTCGGTTCCCCTCCCCGCCGATCTCGTCCATCCATGCGACGCAGGCCTCCTGATCGGCCAGGTTTTCCGAGTGCATCAAAGGCATGGCGAGGAGGGCGTTCAGATCCTCGCCCACAACCTGGTCGTCGCGACGTTTCAGAGCAGTCCGAGCAATGTCCAGCGCCTTGGCGTCGGTGGCGAAAGCCTGCGGCGAATTGCGGAACAGGTTTCGTGGGAACTGGTCCAGCAGGATCACGAGGGCCAGGGCACCGGTAGGCTCGTCGATCCACGCGTCCCGTTCACCGGCAGCCGCCTGCTCGTAGACATCGCCGAAGCGCCGACGGATCGTCGCATCGAAATCCTCGTCCTTGGCAAACCAGCGCTCAGGCCCGGCATCCCGCCAGAAGTCAACAATCACCTGCGGATCGATCGTGTAGTCGCTCATGGCGCTCCTCGTTGTGAAGCAGCTTGCGTATGGCTTCAGCAGATAAATCTGCCGCATAGCGGAATGAAGATAGCGAAACCGACGACCGCATGATGCCCACGCCGGACTCCAAACCGCTGCGCTTATCGGGCAGAGGCCGACTAGGAGAAGCGATGACCGGGCACGGCCAGCGGGTTATCCTCCAGCGCCGTTCGGTCCGGGGCATCAAGCCGTGCGCCGCCGGTGAAGGCCGCAAACAGGTCCCGAACATAGGTTTCGGGCAAAGCGTCGCCGATCAGAACGATACGGGTCTCGCGTTCCGCCCCCATCGGCCAATCCGGCAACCGGGCCGGGGGATGCTGAAATTCGCGCACGCCATGAAGCACGACAGGACGCTCGGGATCCTCGGAGCGATGGACGATTGCTTTCATCCTCAGGATGTTGGCCCCGTGGGTAGACCGCAACAGATCGAGAAAGGCGACAACGGCTTCCCAGGCCACCGGCCGACGTTCGACAAGCGAATACGCGCGAACGTTCCCATGCGCATGCCTGTCAACGGCATGGTGATGATGGCCATGCTCCTCGCGCGCATGTCCGCAAACTGCTGTATTCGCTGCGTCGCCCTCGCTCTGAGTACCAAGCCAGCGTTGGGCGTTCACCGTGCCGGTGATTGGATCGTAGAGCCCGCTATTCAGCAGCCGATCGGCAAGCGGTAAGCCATCGCCAGCATCGACGATCCCCGCGCCCGGATTCAGACCGGTCAACATAACGTCCAGTTCAGAACGACGCTTCGTATCGGAGAGGTCGCCTTTGGTGACGACGATACGGTCGGCAACGGCAACCTGCCGCCGGGCTTCATTGCGTTCACAAAGGTTGCGTGCCCCTGCCAGACAATCGGCCACAGCGATCACGCCATCCAGTGCATATGCTTCCACCAATGCCGGTTGTGCCATCAGCGAAGCGAGGATCGGCGCAGGATCCGCAAGGCCGGTCGTCTCGACAATCACCCGCTCCAAAGCTGGCGCGCCGGGGGACCGCGGACGCCTGGCCAGATCGATTAACGTCTCGACCAGTTCGCCCCTGACGCTGCAGCACAGGCAGCCATCGGAGAGTTCAATAACCCCATCGCTTGATGCCATCTCGACCAGAAGTTGGTCGATTCCGGCCTCGCCGAACTCGTTGACCACCACGGCCGTGTTCGTCACCGTCGGCTCAGCGAGGAGGCGATTGAGCAGCGTTGTCTTGCCCGCCCCGAGAAAGCCGGTGAGAACCGTGAGGCTGATCGGCGGGCGGGTCAATTTGGTGTCCGCTCGGCAGGCTGAGGTAGGGGCGGCGTCGTCGCCTCGCGCAAATCGATCTTGCCATCGTGTCGGATTGCGAGCCGCGAGGTCTTGCCGTCGCGGTCGACGCCGATTTCCGGTTCCCGGTCCCCCGAACCGGCAGCTTCGGCAATAGCATCATCCTTCTCTGGCTCGATCGATTTCTCGATCGAAGGTGTCGGGTCGTTCGCTTCGGAAGGCGTGACCTCATCCTTCTGCGCGCTCATCTCTGGGAGCGGTGTATAGTCCGGGCGGGGGGTTGGCAGCGGAATTCCATAGGCCGAGATGACGGAGATGCCAGGCTCGGCGATCTCGTTGCCGGCAGCGCCCCCCAGGCTGACCCGGAAGACCACCGGCGAACGGTCGAGGTCCCGCATGTAGGGAGACCCGAAGGTTTCCTCGCGCTCGCGCTCCTCGACACGTTCGTTGGCACGCGCCGTGCGTCCCTCCTGCGAGCAGATGTAATCGGAGATATCGACAAGCTCGCCTGAAGCAACGGGCAGTTCGTCGACCGTGATATCCATCGTGGCAGGGTCGGTCGCGAAGCCAGCCTCGAGGATTTCGGCGGAGAGACGTTCGCGCGGAATGGTGCCGTTTGCGCCGAGCACCACCGCCACAAGGGTCCGGCCGTTGCGGGTTGCGGAAGAAACGAGGTTGAATCCGGACGCGCAGATATAGCCGGTTTTCATGCCATCGGCCCCGTCAAAGCGTCCAAGCAGCTTGTTGCCGTTCTGCAGAATTGCAGTGCCGTTGGAGATTGCCTCCGTCCCGAAATAGTCAGCGAAGGCCGGAAACTCACGCCGAATGGCGACGGCCAGAATGGCAAGGTCCTTGGCCGAAGAGTACTGCCCCTCGCCTGGCAGCCCGTTGGGATTGATGAAGCGCGTATCCTGCATGCCAAGTTGTGCGGCGGTGTCGTTCATCGCCTCGACAAACGCTTCCATCGATCCGCCCACGGTTTCGCCGATGGCATAGGCAACGTCATTGGCAGATTTGACCAGCATCATCCGCAGGGCGAAGTCCAGACGGATCACCGAGCCCGGTTCGAACCCCATCTTGCTTGGAGCCTCGCCGGACGAACGGCGCGTGACAATGACCGGCGAGTCCAGTGCCAGCCGCGATTCGCGCAAGCCCTTCAGTGCCAGATAGGCAGTCATCAGCTTCGTCGTGGATGCCGGATACCGGCGTTCTGTTGCAAGCTGTTGCGACAGTACCTTGCCGGTTGCGACATCGACGACGATCGAAGCCATCGGCCGGACCGCTTCATCGATACCCGTCTCGGCGGTACTGGATGTTTCGGCCTGCGCCAGCGCAGCCCCGCTGCCCCATGGCATCGCCAAGATAGCGAGCGCGAGTAGGCAAACGAGGGGAAAAGCCGGAATGGGTCGGGACGCGCGCGTCTTCACGCTGGATTCCTTCATTGTTTACAGTCAGGCTGCGGTCTTTCGTCGAGCCGGTGCAGCCGACGTGCGCTTATCCTCGGGCTGTGGCCCAAGCATGGCGGCGCCGGATCGATGCGTCGGCCGCATATGCCTTTGTAGGTCGAGACGAGAGAGCCGGAAAGCTGCCATGCCTGTCAACAATCGAATCGCCGATGCCCAACCGGAAATCGCCGGTTGGCGTCGGCATCTGCATCGTCGCCCCGAACTGCTCTACGACGTCCATGAAACTGCGGCATTCGTGGCCGCCAAGCTACGCGATTTCGGCTGTGACGAAGTGCTCACCGGGTTGGGCCGGACAGGGGTGGTCGGCCTCGTCCACGGACGCAGCGGGGCCAACGGCGCGATGATCGGGCTTCGGGCCGACATGGACGCGCTGCCGATCACCGAAGAGACCGGTGCGGCCTACGCTTCAGAAGTGCCCGGAGTGATGCACGCTTGCGGCCATGATGGACATACGGCGATGCTGCTCGCGGCCGGCCGCAGCCTGTGCGAGACGCGCGCCTTCGACGGAACGGTGGCTCTGATCTTCCAGCCGGCCGAAGAGGGTGGAGCCGGCGCCAAGGCCATGATCGAGGACAGGTTATTCGAGCGACTGCCGATTAGACGGGTCTACGGCATGCACAATCTGCCGGGGCTGGCGATTGGACGGTTCGGCATGCGGCCCGGCCCGATCATGGCCTCGACCGACGAGTTTGTCATCGTAGTGGAAGGCCGTGGCGGACACGCCGCGTTGCCCCATCGGACTGCCGACCCGATCGTCGTCGGGGCCGCGATTGTCCAGAGCCTGCAAACGATCGTGGCACGCAATGCCGACCCACTGAACTCGCTTGTCGTGTCAGTGACCCAGTTTCATGCCGGTTTCGCCCATAATGTCATCCCGGACGGAGCGACGGTGTCGGGAACGGTGCGCTCCCTATCGGCCGAACTACGGGAACTTGCGGAAGCTCGGATTCGCGAGATCGCCGAAGGGATTGCTGCCGCACACGGCGCAGGTGTGCGGGTCGACTACGACCGCAATTATCCGATCACCGTCAACGACGCGACCGAGTCTGCGTTCTGCGCGGAGATAGCGGCGGAGGTCGCCGGTGCCGATGCGGTCGACCGGGCGGCGGCGCCGCTGATGGCCGGCGAAGATTTCTCCTACATGCTGGAGAAATGTCCGGGCGCATACGTCTTCATCGGCAATGGCGACAGTGCCAGCTTGCACAGTGCGAACTACGACTTTGCCGACGCAGCCATCGCCTATGGGGCAAGCTACTGGCAGCGTCTCGCCGAGGCCTCACTCGCGCGAGGATGACGACCGCGACGGCATGTCTTCGGCGGCCTGCATAAGAGCTGCTATCCGACGAGGGCGAGCCCGCTTGCCACCGGCGCCGGCCGACATGCGGCTTCCTCCACGTGCGGCCGACTATAAATGACGACACGGTCGCGACCTTGGCTCTTTGCCTCGTAGAGCGCCGCATCAGCGCAGCGATAAAGACTGCTTGCATCGTCAGCATGCAAGGGACCGGCGGCAACACCGACACTGACAGTTACCGATAGCGACCTGTTCCCGATCGCCAGCGGAGCAGCCTCGATGGCGTGACGTATGCGCTCGGCAACCCGGCGGCCTCTCGATATTCCGGCCCCGGGCAGTAGCACCGCGAATTCCTCGCCGCCATGGCGGCATATATAGTCGGTCCCGGTCAAACAGGATCGCATGATGCGCCCGACCATTTTCAAAGCTACATCACCGACCTCATGCCCATATGTGTCATTGACGTATTTGAAATGGTCGAGATCGACAACGAGTAGCGCGACCCCTCGTCCCGTCCTCCTACAGCGGGCCAACTCGTCGACAATTAGGGTATCATAGGCCCGACGGTTGGCGAGACCGGTCAATCCATCGGTGAACGCACCGACTTCCAGGTTTCGTTCGCGTTGAATCAGTCGCATTTCACGTTGCAGCATGGACGCAAGCACGAATACGCCGGCGAGATAGGTCGGCACAACGAAGGGGATCACACGCAGCGTAAAGGCCAGTGGATCGGGTACCGGTAGGAACACGAACAGCCCCACATGCGCCGACACCGTCGCCGCCAACAGGAGCAGATGGCGCCTTTGCGCCACGTGCCCCGATCGATAGAACCACCCCCAAGCCACTCCTACGCAGCCGGCAAATACAATTGTGGCGACTCCGACCGGCGCGCCCGCGCCCCCAAGCGAAATCCGATAGATTGCACCAGCCAGACCTGCCATCAGTGCGGCTGGCCAACCGACGAATGCTCCCGCGAGAGCGACGATCACGCAGCGCGTATCAAGGATAATTCCATCGGCGAGCGAGGCTGGCGAGAGCATTGCCGCCACCTTACCGAGAGCAAAAACGGGTCCGTGGACCCAGGGGCGTATTGCCGTGTTGCGTATCAATCGCTCTAGCGTGCCGAAGGTCAACGCGATCAGGGCCATCAGGCCCAGTCCGTTGATCAGCGCAAAGAAAAGGTGGAAATCGGTCACGGCACTCGGTCAATCGGATCAATGCACGTGTGCGATTGTGCCCCCAATTTTGTTTGAAACAATTAACGTCCCGTATTCGGACAAGGAGTTTTGGGGGCAGGCCGTCTGGATCATGCTTCGGAACCATTGCACGCGCCAATCAATCTGACCAAAAGAGGACGAACAAACGGACGCCGCACAGGATATCCTGGCCCCATCGTCTTTCGACTGGGATGCCGGCGCCCGACCTCCAGCGTGAACGGAAGGATGCGCGTTGAGTAGCGAGGCCCATCACAAGCTGATCACCCGTCTCGATATGGTTGCGGAGTTGAATGACGAAGATCGCACAGCATTGTCTGCCTTGCCGGTTGTCATTCGCGACGTACCGGCGGATACCGATATTGTCAGTGAGGGCCAGACCGTCAGCCATTGCTGCATTCTGATCGACGGATTTGCCTATCGCTATCGCAATATCCGCGATGGCCGTCGGCAGATCATCGCGTTCCACGTTCCGGGAGACATTCCCGACCTCCACAGCTTGCATATCCGGCGCATGGATCACAGCTTCGCGGCAACGACGCCGTCGCGGGTGGGATTCGTGTCGCATGAAGCAGTTTGGAACCTATGCCGCGAACGACCCAATGTTGCCGCCGCACTGTGGCTGGAAACACTGATCGACGGAGCGATCTTCCGCGAATGGATCGTTGGGTTGGGACGTTTGTCCGGCAAGAGCCGAACAGCCCATCTGCTTTGTGAGCTCGCGGTAAGGCTCAGAGCCGTGCGGCTTGCAAAGGACCACGTGTATCATCTGCCGCTGACACAGCACGAACTGGCCGATGCCTTGGGTTTGACTGTGGTGACGGTCAACCGGGTTCTACAGGAATTCCGAGCCGACAATCTGGTCGATCGCGAACGCTCCCGCATGACGATCAAGGACTGGCCGACCTTTGCGCGGATTGGCGAATTCGATCCGACGTACCTGCATTTCCGTCGACCGGTATCGATGTCGCACCAACAGCCCAACGCTGAGTAAAGTCGCTATCGACCTGCGAGCCGCCCGGCTGGCTCGCGGATAGGCTTGGAAACCCTTGCCAACGCGATGAACGCAATTTGCGTTCGGACATCATGCTGCGACGCGACGGACCCTGTTCCCGAGCGGCAAAAACCTTGAATTTTCTGTCCGATTGATGTAACGTGGCCATACAGTCGGCTTCATGGCCAGCTCTTGACGCTGTCCAGCGCACTCGGGCCTGTCCGAAAAGGATGCTTCCCCTACCGAGATGAATGATCACCCGTTTGCGACCGTTTGGTCCATGCGGCGCTCATGCGGGAACACGGGAGGCGAATACACCGATCGACTGCGGTCCGGCAAGTAGCACCGGGCCCCAAGCAAACGGCGGCGCCTGCGCCGCCACCCGTGTCTAGCGGCTGCCGCGGCTAGGCACAACAGGGAGTTTAAAAAAGCGTATGAGCAGTCAGAAGAAGGCTTCCAATCGCCAGGGTTTCAAGACCGGAGAGAGCATTGTCTATCCGGCCCATGGCGTCGGCCAGATCGTTGCGATCGAGGAGCAGGAAGTAGCGGGCATGAAGCTCGAGCTCTTCGTCATCGACTTCGAGAAAGACAAGATGCGCTTGAAGGTGCCGGTCGCCAAGGCCGACTCCGTCGGCATGCGCAAACTCTCTGAAACGGATTTCGTCGAGCGCTCGCTGAAGGTGGTTCAAGGCCGCGCTCGCGTGAAAAAGACCATGTGGAGCCGCCGCGCGCAGGAGTACGACGCCAAGATCAACTCCGGCGACCTCATTCAGATCGCCGAAGTGGTTCGCGACCTCTATCGCGCCGACAGCCAGCCTGAGCAGTCCTACTCCGAACGCCAGCTCTACGAAGCTGCGCTCGGCCGCATGGCCCGGGAGCTTGCCGCAGTGAACGAAGTCTCCGAGACCGAGGCTGTCCAGCTGATTGAACTCAACCTCAACAAGGGTCCGAAGCGCGTCGGCAAGGGCGAGGAAGAGGCGGACGTCGAAGTTGAGGCCGAGACCTCAACGGCCGGCGCGACCGACGAGCAGGAGAAGGCGGCCTAAAGCCGTCTGCGAACCACCGTCGTTCCGCAAAAGGATCGGCCGGCCACCGTGAGGTAGCCGGCCTTTCTTTTGCCTTGCGCCGGGACCGGCGCTTTGCATAGGCTTCGTACAGCATCGGCGTTCTGCTGTACGGCCGCGCGCCGACCGGCTTTGGCAGCGCCCCCTGGATTCCCTTGTCGAACCTCGCTTCACCCCTAGCTAAAGCGAAAAAGTTTTCCCCTCCGGGAACGTTTGCGGTCGCACCGTGTTTCATCAGCACCGATGCGTGAACCCGCAAGCAGCCTCGCTCGGTAGGCCAGAGTGCCTTGTAAGCTTGACCGGAGGGTAACCGATGAAGTCACAGTCCGCTCGCCGCACGTTGATCCGTGCGGCCATGTCTGCCCCTTACCTTCAGCGCGAGGAAGAGTACGAGCTTGCGGTCCGCTGGAAAGAGAAGCGCGATCAGGAAGCCCTCCACAAGATCACGTCTGCCCATATGCGCCTGGTCATCTCGATGGCTGCGAAATTCCGCCATTTCGGTCTCGCGATGAACGATCTGATTCAGGAAGGCCACGTGGGTCTCCTGGAGGCGGCGGCCCGGTTCGAACCGGAACGCGAGGTGCGGTTCTCGACTTACGCTACCTGGTGGATCCGCGCATCGATTCAGGATTACATCCTTCGCAATTGGTCGATCGTTCGTGGCGGCACATCTTCCGCCCAGAAGGCCCTCTTCTTCAATCTCCGGCGCCTGCGTGCGCGTCTCAGTCAGGGTGCCGATGGCGGCGTGACGGGCAGCGCGATGTACAAGGAAATCGCCACCGCTTTGAAGGTATCGGAAGGGGACGTCGCGCTCATGGACTCCCGGCTCTCGGGCCCCGATTCCTCGCTCAACGCGCCACTGATGGAAGACGAGTCGGGCAGCGCGGACAGGCAGGACTTCCTGGTTTCGAACTCGCCGCTTCCAGACGAGATGGTCTCCGTGTCCATCGACGACGAACGCCGTGTGACGTGGTTGCACAGTGCTCTCGACGTCTTGTCCGAGCGCGAACTGAAGATCATCCGTGAGCGCCGACTCCAGGATGATGGTGCAACACTGGAAGCACTGGGTACCAAGCTGGGCATTTCGAAGGAACGCGTCCGGCAGATCGAGACCCGCGCCCTCGAAAAGCTTCGCGCAGCGCTCCTGGAAACAAATGCAGACCGCAGCGCCTATGTGAGCTGATCCTCAGTTCACACGAGCGTTGATACGAAAAAGGGCTTCCGATCGGGAGCCCTTTTTCGTATCGCACCCGCCGGCGGCGGCCCCGTTGCGAGCCGCCTATTCCGCGACGATCTTGTAGCGGGTACCTGCCTTCACGTTCATGTTGGTGTCGAGGTCGTTCAGAAGCCGGAACATCGCAGTTTTGCCGTCCACGCCAACCATGCGGGCAGCCAACGAAGCAGTCGTGTCACTTGCAGAAGCCGTGACGATCCGGATGCGTAACGGTTTCAGACCGTCCTTCTCGGCTATCGACAAAAGCCTGAAGGAGCCGGCAACCTCGCTTGCGATCCCGGCGGCGGTGGACGCCGCGCTTGCCTGAACGGCTGTCAAAAAGCGATAGACTTGGCCGCCCACACGCACCACGGTGACGTCGAAGACGTATTCGCCACCTTCGGCGCGCGCGGAAACCGCATCGAGATTGCCGATCTTGAACGCCCGGATGCTCGACGGGTCGAGCCCGCCGATCCAGCCGCTGCTGACGTAGTCGACAAGGCCGGTGGTTTTCGGCAGTGCGACGCCGTCAAAGCGAATGGCGGTATCATTGGGGCCACTCGCCAAAACCGCCTCGGCCGTATTGTCGATGATGAACCCCTTCGGCACCTCGAAGGTGATGCCAAGGCCGGGATGATAGAAGCGCTGTTCACGCACATAGCCCTCGACGGCTGAGTCACCGAACAGCATGCCGTCAATGCCTGCAAGATAGCGTTCGCGATCCGTGGTCCCTGTCCCCGGCTGGCCGTATTCCCGAGCATGCCGGTTGGCAAGATCGATACGCTGCGGCGCCGACGGATGCGATGCCAGAAAGTCCAGTTCCGGGTCGCCGGCCTGGAAGGCCGTGCGGATCTTGGCATAGGAATCCATCGCCTGCAGGAAACGCGCCGCAGCGAAGGGGTCGAAGCCGGCCTTGGCAATATGCCGAATGCCGAGAATGTCGGCCTGCAGTTCCTGCTGGCGCGAGAACTGCGCAAGGCTCAGCTTGCCGCGGGCCAAGGCCACCTGCCCGGCCGGCTCGCCTGCCAGCACCTCGCTGACAACGCGGCTGGCAATCTCCGCCGCCTGCTCACGCTGCTGGCGCTCGATGCCATGATTGGCCGTGATATGCGCCATTTCATGGCCAATCACGGCTGCGACCTCAGCCGAGTCGTTCGCTAGGGCAACGAGCCCGCGCGTGATGTACACGTAGCCACCCGGCAGCGCGAAGGCGTTGACATTGGGGGAGTTCAGAATGGTGATGCGATAGGCGCGGTTCGGATCGTCAGTCTGTGCCGCCAGCTTCCCGACAATGGTCGCCAGTGTCCGTTCCAACTTCGGGTCGGAATAGGCTCCGCCATAGGCGGCCAGGATCTTGGGATGCTGGGAGCGTCCGATCACCGATTGCGGATCACTACGCTGGACGTTCTCGAAGGTGATCGGTCGACGCGTCGCCGCATAGCCGGCCTGCACGCTGCTGCTGGCAGGCGAAAGCCCGTCCAGCCCGTCTTCGATCGATGTGCAGGCGCCCGCTGCCAGCATCGCGACGAGTGCTACACCGCCGATCATGTGGCGCACGAGGCGTCCCGCACAACCAGGACCGGAGTTCATTGCCATCGCTGCGATCGTCGCCCCCACAGAACTGCTTCGCTCCACGAAGCCCAAGGCATATCCGAACCGCTGTCACACGGGTTAGGATCGATCAGCAACAGATTCTGAAAAAGCGCCGCCGCTATGCCTCGTTCACCTCAGTTGTCTGCTACTGCGGAAATCCGCCGGAAATACGTCAGGCGGCTGCCGTACGGCAGGACATTGCCGCTTCCCATCATTCTGATGCTCGTGTTGTGATCGTGCCGAGATAGCGCGCCACCCGAGGATCGGTGGTGCCCGACAGGATGCTCCGTGTGGGACCCGTTGCGACGATCTCGCCGCCGTCGAGGAAGGCCGTCCTGTCGGCATGACCGACGGCATCTTCGGGGTGATGAGTTACCATCACGACCGCCGGCGGCTGTGCGCGGTTCGACCGCAGTTCCACGAGGGTCGCCAGCATCTCGCGCCGCAATGCTGGCCCGAGCGCTGCGAAGGGTTCGTCGAGGAGCACCAACGGCCGATCGCGCAGGAACACGCGAGCCAACGCCACCCGCTGGCGTTCCCCGCCCGACATCTCGGTCGGAAGACGCTTGCCGAACCCGGCGAGACCGACGGTGTCCAGTGCAGCTTCCACCTGATCCCGCTGCGTTGGCGTCAACCGCAGATCGGGCGCGATGCCCAGGGCCACATTGCGGAAAACATCAATATGCGGAAACAGATTGTTGTCCTGAAAGACAATGCTCAGTGGACGCTCGGCAGGGGCAACGCCGGCCATCGGCCTCCCGGCCACACTGATGGAGCCGCTATCGGGTGTGGCGAAACCTGCCACGAGATCGAGCAATGTCGACTTGCCGGCGCCGCTCGGCCCGATGACCGCCAGCCACTCGCCCGCCTCGACGGAGAGGTCAAAATGCATGTCGCTGCTGTCATGAGAGAAACGAACAGCGTCGAGAACGAGTGCCCGGCTCATGCAGCATTGCCTTTCGGTGCAAGGCCTCGCTCGGCCAGTGCCATCAATGACAGGCAAAGTATCCCAAGGATCAGCGCGAGCCCGGCCGCGTCGGCCGTGCGATAGCTGCCCATACGCTGCAGCAGCAGATAGGGGAGTGTCACCAGATCCTGGCTCCCGAACAGCGCGATCGCGCCGAGATCGCCAAGCGAGATCGCCAAGGCAAACGCAAAGCCGAGAGCAACAGGTCCCCGCAGCACCGGCCAGTCGACGAAGCGCAGACGCGACAAACCAACAAGGCCAAGGCTGTCAGCGAGGCGGCCTGTGGCGCGGTTCGCCGCCGCGAGCGCAGGCCCCACGATGCGTACAACGAACGGTACGGCCATCGCCGCATTGGTTGCAACGACGACGTAGGGCGCCGCCGCAAAGACGTCGGTCACCTGTCTCAGGGCCAAGAACCAACCGGCGCCGACTACGATGGGGGGCACAACGAGGACAAGGCTCGTTGTGGTTTCCAGCACTTTGCGCATTGCGTCCCGACCGCGCGGCGCCCCCTTCCCTCGCGTCGCGCGCAGCGCTTCCATTGCAAGCACTATGGCGAGCGAGACAAGCATCGAAAGCAGTGCGGATGCCACGGCGATGACGACGCTGGTCCCTGCTGCGCGATGGACCGCCGGGTCGGCCAGCAGCCTGGCGAGATCCGCCTCCAGCCCGCGCACGACCACTGCGACGAAGGGGGCGAGTATAAAGCTGATGCCGACGGCCAGGACCAGCGTATCGAGTGCAACGCGCCCGCGGCTCTGGCGGTCGTATCGCCGCGCGCGTCCGCCAAGGCCGAAGCCGGCGGTAACATCGCCGCCGAGACGCGTCGTAAACCACAGCACGATAGCAGTCAGACCGATCTGTGTGAGAGACAGAGTGATCGCACGTCCGGGATCGAAATCGTAACGCAGCGACTGATAGATCGCGACCTCCAGCGTTGTGGCGCCAGGACCGCCGCCGAGGACCAGGACCAGCGTGAAGCTGGTCGCGCAAAGCATGAAAATCAGGCTGGCGGCCGCCGGCAGGGCGCTGCGTAGAGCCGGCCATTCGACCAGTCGGAACGTAACGAGAGGGCTCAGTGACAATTGTCCGGCGAGCTTCCAGCTCTCCGCTGGAACCCGGTCCAGCCCGGCGATCATCAGCCGGGCTGCGAGCGGCAGGTTGAAGAAGACATGGGCGACCAGAATGCCCGAGAGTCCGTAGATATCGAGCCGAGCCAACCCGATCGCGGCAAGGACGTCCGAGACAAGTCCGCTGCGGCCCCAGATGGTCAGAATCGCAAGCGCTCCGACCAGGACGGGCAGCGCCTGCGGTAACAGGAAGAGGCGCAGCACTGCGCGTTTGCCAGGGAATCGCGCGCGGTGCAGCGCCAGAGCCAGCGGCACCGCTCCCATCACCGAAAGAAGCGCCGACAAGACGGCCTGCTCCAGCGTGAACAGAACCACGCCCCGGAGGTAGCGATCGCTGGCAAGAGCGCGGAAATCGGGTGCTGCCCCGGCTACGACCAGAAAGATTACAAAGACGCCGCCCAGGAAGGCTGCCAGCGCTCCTGCCGCTGCGAGGCCGAGGCCGAGCCTCCACGCGCGATCCGAGGCAGCGGTCATGTCGACCTCATTGGAATGCCCAATCGCCTCGATTGATCAGCGACCGATTGCTTGAAGCCATTCCTGCGTCCAGGCTCTGCGATTGGCAGCAACGGTCTCCGGGTCGATCATCAACGGTGTTTCGACCGCAACCAGACGACCGAAAGCGTCGGGCATGTCGATGTCGTCTCGAACGGGCAACGTCCAGTTGGTCGTCGGGATCAGCGACTGCACCTCGGCGGTGAGCAAGTAGGCCAGGAAACGCTTCGCCAGGGCTTGGCGCTCCGTTGTGCGCAGCATCGCGGCGACCTCGATCTGCAGGTAATGGCCTTCCGCAAAGGCCGCCGCCTGATAGCGGTCCGTGCCCTCCTCGATCATGTGATAGGCGGGCGATGTCGTATAGCTGAGGACCATCGGCACTTCGCCCCCGGTGAACAGGCCATAGGCCTCGCTCCATCCGGGCGTCACCGTCAGGATGCGCTCGGACAACTGGGCCCACTTGTCCGCGGCTTCTTCGCCGTAGATTGCCTTCATCCACAGCATCAGTCCGAGGCCCGGCGTCGAGGTGCGCGCATCCTCGATCGCGATCTTCACTTCTGGATCCCCGGTGACCAGATCGTCGAGGCTCGTGGGAGGTTCGGTGATCTCCTCGCTGTCGTATACGAAAGCAAGATAGGCATAATCGTAGGGTACGAAGACATCATCCTCGAAAGCAGTCGGCACTGACAGATGCGAGACGTCGACGCCGCTCGAAGCAAACATGCCGGTCCCCTTCGCTTCGGGAATGAGATCGGCGGTCAGGCCGAGCACGATATCGGCCCCTGTCGATGGACCCTCCAGCTTGAGACGATTGAGGATGGCCACGCCGTCCTCGAGGCCGACGAACTGCAGGTCGCATTCGCAGACGGCTTCGAACCCCGCTTCGATCTTCGGGCCGGGGCCCCATTCCGGCGTGAAGCTCTCATAGGTGTAGATGGTCAGCACCGGTTCCGTCGGCTCGGCACCCGCGCCTGTCGCAAGGACGAGGGGGGCCGTCAGCCCAACGGCGGCTGCGAGACCGAGGTATCGAGTGGCGGGCGCGGTGAGGAAAGGATTGCGGGCCATGGCGGTGCCTTTCGATACGGCGGCTTTCGAAACGAAAGCATCCGCGAGACACCCGCCGACGCCCGCATCCCTCCGCCGGTATGAGCCGGATCAGGTTCGACGGGTTGGCGTATGCCTCTCAGCCCGAAGGCACCCCGTGTGAGCGCAATGAGACTTAGAGGCCCGTTCCCTTGCGGGCAAGACCCCGCTCCAGGACAGGACGAGTATTCAGGGACGCAGCGCCGCTGCCGGCGATTGGCGTTCGCGGAAGAATACTGTAGGCGATCGGCGATGTCGCGCTTTTCCATCCTACTGGCCGGCCATGTGGCACCGACACCCGCGCTTGCCGCCGCCGTAGCCGGTACCCGAGTGATCGCTGCCGATGACGGGTTGCGCCATGCCGCGGCACTTGGCGTAACGCCCGAACTCTGGGTTGGCGATTTCGACTCCAGCCCGCCGCACCCCGCCATCGAAATGACCAGCCTGCCTCGCGAACCCTATCCATCCGACAAGGCGATGACCGACGGCGAGATTGCGATCGAGGCAGCGCTGACACGCGGAGCAAGCGACCTGCTCCTCGTCGGGGCATTGGGTGGCCCGCGCAGCGACCACGCCTTTGCCCATCTGATCCTGGCGCTGCGTTACGCGGCACGCGGCCTCGCGGTTCAACTCTTCGACGGCGTCGAACGCGCTTGGCCGCTGACCCAGAACCAGCTCTGCTTCGATCTCGCTCCCGGCACGCAATTCTCGATCCTCAAGTTTTCGGATGTAGCTGGCCTGACGATCCGCGGGGCGAAATGGCCCCTCGAGGACGTCGACCTGCCGTTCCACTCGATTCTCACCCAGTCGAACGAGGCACTAGGCCCGATCGCCGTCACCATCCGCGAGGGCGCCGCCCTACTCCTCGCCCAAGACGATCCGCGGGTGCGATGACGATCGTACGACGAGCAGGGCCGCTTCGTCGCTCGCAGGCTTGGCGAATGCCCTCGCCTTCGACTATGTTGCGCCGATGGTCCCGTAGCTCAGCAGGATAGAGCATCAGATTCCTAATCTGAGGGTCACTGGTTCGAATCCAGTCGGGATCACCACAGCTTGAGCGTCAGCAATGTCAGGTTGGGCTACGCGTCCCCAGTTTGGATTTGGGAAGCGCGGTTCCGGTTCGGCCGACTGGTCCGCAATCGATTGCCTACCCGTCCTGACATACTGCCTTCGTGGCCCTCTGCACGCCAATGCGCTGTCTCGCCAACGGGACGGTCACGCGGCGTGAGTGCTCACAGTCGAATGGCGCCGGAACGTCACGGCCGTTCGCACCCGCTGCCATGCTCTGGTGGCTCGCCTCGGAACCGCACACGGAATGCGAGGCTAACCGGCACCGCCCAACGACAAGAACAGCGGCATGAGCCAAGCGAGCGGCGCGCCGACCAACCATCGGAGGACGTTCAGATCGACGCCGATCTGACGACCCAGCATCGGTATCAGAAAGATGATCGCGATCAGCAGGAGAAAGCCGAAGCGATCCAAACGGGCGTAATGCCGCGCCAAGCCGACTGGCAACAGGCTGGCGACGATGCGGCTGCCATCAAGTGGCGGAAGCGGAAGCATGTTGAAGACGGCGAGCACGAGATTGAGCAGCACGGATTGGTAGAGTGTTTGAACAAGCCACGGCGCTGCAGTCGCGGGAAAGAACGGCACGGCTTGCAGCAACAGCGCCGACACGACAGCCAGAGCCACGTTCATCAAGGGGCCCGCCAACGCGACCAGAGCCATGTCGCGACGTGGGTTCCGGAGGCGACCCGGCATCACCGGCACGGGCTTTGCCCAGCCAAACAGGAAGGGGGCACCGGTCAGCAGAAGGAGCCCCGGGACAATGACCGTGCCGAACGGGTCGACATGCCGGATCGGATTGAAGGTTACCCGACCGAGCTTGAAAGCAGTCGGGTCCCCGAGCCGCCAGGCGCTATAAGCATGTGCCGCTTCGTGAAAGGTGATGGCCAGGAGGATTGGGACAATCCAGGTGGTCGCCGTGAAGACCAGCGATGTCAGATTCACTTCATACTCTTCTTGCCGATGGCTGCACAGGAGGACCTAGCGGCTGATCCGAAGGTTTGAAAGCGAATCTCCGATCTTCGCGAAGGCGGTCCTCAATTCAGCCCCGGTGGGCGAATTGAAGAAGAAAGCGTTCTGCGTGGCGCAGGCGCGCATCCGTTCCTCGGTCTCGGTTCCCGGATTGCCGAGCGCGACCGTGTAAACAACGATGCCAGCGTTCTTCATCGAGGTGCAGACTGCCGAAAGGCGTCGATCGAGTTCGTCGTTGGCCAATCCGCGCGCATTGTTCTCCGAGCTTGCCGTCACCCCGAGGCGGTCGTCGTAGCCCCATTCGAAACAGAAGAAAACCCAACCACGCAGGCATGACAGTTCGCCGTAAGCCGAGTCGTTGCTGATCTCGTTCTTGCCGTCGGTCATGATGACAGCGGCCTTGCTCATGCCGTCCGCCTCATAGTCCAGCGGCAAGTTCAACCCCATGTCGCCGCCCCATTGACCTCGCCATTTCGGCGACAGAAGCCGCCATCCCCACACGGCGCCAACATTGATGTTGGTGCCGCCATTCGGAGAGAGTCTGTTGATCGCGCTGGTCAGCTTCGAGCGGCTCGAAGTCAGGGGCGTGATCTGCGGAGGGCAACCGTTCGAACTGAGCGCGCCGAATCTGGCGGCGCTTATCGGGCTGTCAGAGGTGTCGAGGCCGTTGCGGCGCATCTCCACGCAACCCGACCAGTTTTTCGGCACTCCTCCGGTGATCCAGCCGGTCCGCGTCGATCCCACATTGACGGTCTGGGTGAAGGGCACAATGCCGACATGCAGATGTTCGACCGTGTTCTCGTCACCGAAAACGATCTGCAACAGGTCTTTGGCCGCGACCTTGAGACTGTCGATCTTGCCGGAGGACCCCATCGACCCCGTGACATCGAGGACCAGCGCCAACTCCAGACCGCCGGTGGCGCGCGTGACGTCGGTCAACGCGCTTGTCGTGAGCGTGTCGATACCGAACAGGCGCATGAACACCGTGGGGGCTTCGGCAGTCGCCGTGATCTGCAGGGTTTTTTCGTCCGCGCTGAGCTGCGAGGAATGTGATGTGACCCGGGCGCCCACATATGCCGCTGCAAAATTGGCGTTGATGAATTTATCGATCTCGTCGTCGACCGCTGCCGTCGTCATTTTCGCTGCCGAAGACAAACCGGCCGCATCGATCGAGGATTGCAGCATGGAGTGCATGAGGGCCAGGCGCCCGACATCAATCGCGAAACCGGCGGCGCCAATGATCACCAAACCGCACAGGGCGACGACTGGCAGCACACTTCCCGAGCGGGCCCGCCGAAAGCGGGACAGGAAGCGCGATCTGATCCTCTCCGGATAGCGCATGACGTTCCTCAGCATCCGGCCGCAGACGTCAGGGCGCCCAGTCGCGGGCGGAACACGGCGGTCTTGTAGACCTCATCCGCGATGGGAAGCATGTCGAAAACGGGTTCATAGCGGTAATAGACTTCAGCCACGATCACGTTGTCGTCTGCGTCGATCGTCAAGCCGCCCGGCAAGGAGACCGTATCGCCGACCTCGCCGATACGGCTATCGCGCGCCTGGGTGCCGCCGCCGTGGCATTGCCAGGAGATCTTGGTCACGTTCCGGGACGCATTCGTCGTCACGGACGAGAGGATAACGTATCCCTTCTCGGCAAAGTCTGTTGACCCCATGACGTGGGACGAGGCTGAGAACAGCCCCGACACATCCGTGCCGGTGATGCTCTGATACCGCGCCACCGCATCCGTCACGGTGCTGGCCATCTGCGCGGATCGGTAATGGACCGAGAGCAGGTTCGCCACTTCCGCCGACCCGAGGAACAGCATGACCAGCATCGGCATGGCGAACGCCAGCTCGACGGCAGCCACCGCGCGGCAATCCGTCCAGATGGCGCAAAGCCAGTCCCGAAGCACGGCAGCAAGGGGCTTGCCGGCCATCATCTAATAGGGCTCGTTCTGGACGACAGCCGTCGCCGTCAAGGTAAGAACACCGTCCTGCGCAATGAGATTGCCGATCATCGGCGTGATGAACGTCCAGGGGTAGGAGACGGTGTAGAGCACCACCTGGCTGGCGCCTCCCAGCCCGGTCTTGCCGCGGTCGAGATCATACTGCCCGTTGCCGTTTACGTCGGTATAGTTTTCCCCGTCGTCGCGCTGCCCATTGCCGTTGGCGTCGATGAAAGGCTCAGGCGTGCGAACGCCTTCGAACGCGGCGTAGGCCTTGCTCGATATCGTCAGCTTTGCGGGATCCATCAGCAGATCGGCCTGGCGTTTGATGATGGTGATGACTGTCGCCTCGCGCGTGCTATCCACCTCGACGAAGCCCGTTCGGCCGGTACGCGCTGCGGTGTGGGTCGCGTTCTTGAGCAGGATATCGGCCGCAAACACCAATCCGGTCTCCACGATTCCCATGATCAGCGCCAGCAGGATCGGCGCGATCAACGCGAATTCCAGCGCAGTGGCCCCGCTTCGGGAGGCGACTGCTGCCTTGACCGTAACGGGCAGCAACGTGTGCGGCATCGGGAGCAGGCGCCAACCTGAGAAGACAACCGGACGGGGAAAGAGGTGCAACCTCATCATGCCCCATCGTAGATTCCGAAGGTGAAGAGTTCGTTGCGAATCTCGCCGGAATGCGCCCTGGCGCGCAATGAGCGCGAACTGCAACGCTGCAGCGACGCCGATCACGTCGATACTGCGGCAACGAACGACCGTGCGTGCGCTACTCGACGCTGGCGATTACGCTCGCAGGATCGCTGCTACTCGGGGCGGACAGGATCTTCGCCGGACACGTCCGAAGAGCGCTGACATGCAAGGTCCACATGGGCGTCATGGCTGCCGTGGCTCGAACATGTGCGCTGAGCGGGAAACGGACAGATCGATGCCGGCTTAGAGGGAGCCGGCGCAGAACGGGTCAGCGTTTCGCGGCGTCGTCCGGAAAGAGAATCTGATAGGTCGACGGCTCGTAGAACGACAGAACGCTACGAACGAACTCGGCGGCATTCATTTCCAGCGCATCCGCCCACACCGCATAGCGTTCGGCCGGAATGCGGCCACGCCCCGCCTCGATCTGCGAGACGAAGGTGTAGTATCCGACGTCCACACGCTCGGCGAGCTCGCGCTGCGACAACCCGGCAGCCAGACGGCGCTCGCGAAGCCATGCACCAGCTTCCTTGCGGAGATGCTGCCGTCCTGCATCATCGCTGGTAGCGGTATGCATTTTCATTTCCGACCCCGACATTTCGCGCGAACGAACTAATGCCACAAACCAGGCGCGCGATGACCGAAGCTAGCACATTCGAGTCGGCATATCCAGCAATCACTGTATGACGCGCGTCGTTTCGCGTGCCCTGCGCCCGTTGCCGGGCCCTTGCCGCCGCGTTTCAATCTGGCCGGGTTCCGGGGATGCGCTGACCAACTAAAGATTGATATAGCCGAACGGATCGGTCCGTTCGCCGACGATGTCGTCCCACTGGTGGATGATTTCGTGCTGGATGCCGGCGACGGAGATTTCCGTCTGCATGACATAGCCACCGATCAGGAAATGGGTTTCGCCGCTCCGGGGATCCGACATCGGGATCCGGCGCTGGGCCCGCAGCAGCGTCAGCCCGAACTCCGCCAGATCGACGGCGGACGGCGACCCCGCACGCTGGAGCAACGCCTCGAGGGGCAGACGGTCTTCCTCGGGCAGGACCGGTGTCACGATCGAACGAACCGGTTGCAGGCGCATGCCCGCGGGACGCCGGGGAACGATCTCGACCTGGAGGACCCGGTGCAGCGCTCGCGACCAGCCGATCAACCAGAAGGCGGGGCCCAATCCCTGGCTCCGCTCCGGATCGCCGGCGAGGTAGTCATCGAAGACATTGCCCTTGCCTGCAACGATCTGGTCGATACCGATGGCGGCAGCCTCGAGATGGCGATGCCAGTCGAGCACCGAGGGCGTGACCATTTGCGCCGCCAACACCATTGGCTCATCGCCGACCTGAAGGCAGTTCGGCGCGATCGCGGCGAGGCGGCCGTCGTGATCGTATTGGCCGCCATCGGTCCACAGGACCGCGCGGTCATTGATCACGATACAGCTGACGGCGCCCATGGATGACATCCCGATCTTGGCAAGGCCCGACCCGCCGGCAGGCCGTCCGTATGTGAACCATACGCCCCGCGCATGACAATCCTCGTGCGATCACCGCCCCGGACCGGCCAGGCCGAATCCGGACGGCGCATGGCCGCACTCGGGATCGGCCCGCCCGCCTACCACTTCGTGCGGATCAGGCTGTCGCGCTCGCCCACCAGCCCATACGCTTCCCGCAGCAGCGTTTCGGCAGCCGCCTCGGTCTCTTCCGGCAGGCTGTGTTCGGCGTCTCCCGGCATATACAGCGTGTTGCCCTCCAGCCGGTAGCCGACCTCATAAGCGTCCCCGCAGCTGTCGGTGAAGCGGTACTGGGTCTGGCCGTCGCGTTCGACGGGCTCACGCTGCGGATAGGTACAGTCTTCGGCCAGAGCAGGCGACGCGGCGAAAGCCATGAGGGTCAGGACAAGCGGCAGTTTCATCAATGGACTCCTTCGTTCGATGGCGAAGGAGACCAGACAAGTACGGCAAGCTTGCGATATCGCGGCGCACAATGCCGCGATATCGTCGCATCACGCGATCAGCAGACGGCGCAGCACCGGCAGCTGCTTCTGCGCGAACGCGTTCGCCCGATCGGTCAGTTCGGCAAGATTGTCCTCCGGCGTGTCCAGCGTCTTGCCATCCTTGATCAGCCGCTGCCCCTGCCCTTGGAGAAGCCGCCATGCGGCCTCGGCCCAGTCCTGCGGTTGCTTGCGGCCCTCGCCGAGCGCCTTGAGGAACAGCTGCGGAAACCGGCCAACCATGATGCCGCCGCCGGTCACCGGCGAGGCCAGATACTGCAATTCGCCATTGTCCTGCGCGCGCTGCAGAACAGCCTGGTTGAAGGCTTTGGTGGCTCGGGCCCGCTTGCCCTCGTCCTTCGCTGGCAGGCAGGGCTGCAGATGTCCAACCCCGACCAGCACGGTCAGCGCCTGCTGCAACCGTGCCCATCCAAGATTGGCGATGGCCGGCTCGGACAGCATCTCGCGCACCGTTCTCGCGCCACCATCAAGACCGTCGAGAAGCGGCTTGTAGACCTCTTCCTGCAATGTCGCCTCGCCTTGCGCACCGTTGATCTTCAGCGCGACGTCGGCACGGTTCACCGACAGGGCAAAGCGCCAGTCGAGCCAGGCCTCCTGCGAGGCACGGGGGGACAGCGGGACCGGCCCCTTGACGAACACGTCACGACGGAACTGCTGGTTGGTCATGTAGTCGCGGACGGTTTCACGCAGCACGGGATCGTCGATCCCGGCCATGATCTGCTGCTGCTCGGACGTCAGGTTGATCGCATCCACCTGTTCCAGAAGGGCGGCGGAACCCAGATAGCTCAACTTGGCCGCGCTCAGTTCCTCGGCGACCTGCGAGTGATAGAGCAGCGTCCAGGCATCGTTCATATATTCATGAGCGAGGTAGTTGCGGTTTTGCCCCTTCACCCGGTCGAACCGTTCCTGCAGGCCCGGATTGGCTCGGAAGAATCCGGCGCCGGCCTGCTGCATCTGGTCGACGAAGGCCAGTGCGGGCTCCAGTCGGGAGGCCGTCGGGCCGCCCCGCGCCTTCCCGTGCAGATACATCAGATGGCGCATCGGCGCGGCGGCTGCCCAGCCCGGAAGCGCATTGTAGGAGATGTAGACAAGCCCGCCGACCTTCAGCTTGCGCCGGATGAAATCGACGATCGCCGCCCGATTGTCCTCGTTGATCCAGCTGTAGATGCCGTGCAGCGAGATGATGTCGAAGCTGCCCGGCAGTTCGGGCGCATCGGCAAATTCGGCGAAGGCGCGATCGTAGAACGCGATGTTGGACAGGCCGGCCTGCTCCGCGAGCGCCTTGGCGCCGGCGATCTGCGACGGGTTGAAGTCGGTGGCATGAAAGCGGATCTGGGGGTTCGCCGCGGCCAGCAGGTTCATCGACAGGCCCTGGCCGCAGCCCAGCTCGCAATAGTCGAGGCCGGCTGCCGCGTCCGGTCCGCTCTGCCCGCGGGACAGCGCGAGGAAACTGAGCAGGGCCGGTGTCAGCTCGCGATAGAAGCCGTGAGTGTAGCCGAGATCGGTGACATAGCCGGACGTCCAAGCGGTCATATTGCTGCACATCCCATGTTGATATCATTTCCGCTTTGCACAACAGCGAGGCTTCGAGCGCCCGCCCAGACCGTGCTCTTAGTTCGGCAGCTTCTCGGATTCAATCTTCAGCAGCTCGGCAACCTTTCGAAGCTCCGAGCGATCCAACGAGAAGTACTCCGAACCCTGCTGCGTGACCATCTCCAGAACGACGGTGGACGGACCTTCGTTGGGGGTGTGGACCTGGACGCGCTGAAGAACCTTGGCTTCGACCTGTTTGGTTTCTGACATGGGATGCACTCCTTGAATTGATGGTGTTCGGTGATGGACAAATGGAAACGGCAGGGAGCCGTGAAGACCCTCTGCCGCTAGCCAAATGAAGATAGTTGGCCTGCCCCGGAGGGCAGGCCTTATAGCAATGCTGCTTAGACGAAATCGCCGACGGCAACCTGGCTTGCCAGCTGCCCGTTCACGACACCGATCAGCTCAAGATCGGTTGCAGCTGTGGTGGCTGCGGTTCCGTCCGCCACATAATGGAAGACGAACGAGTCGGTCCCGTTATCCATAACGAGAAGCAAGCTATCTCCCGTGGCGATATTCGCCGAAGAGAAGTCTGTTCCGCTCTGAAGTGCCGTAACCGCGTTAGCCACGGCGTTGCCCGCGTTGGTACCACCAGCAAGCTTGTCACCTGCACCGCTGAAGGTGAAGATAACGTCGTTCGCCGTAGCTGTTCCATCGCTGGCAACCGCCACCGGTGGCAAAGCTGCCAGGTCACTCGTAGCAGCGGTGAGACCGTTGTTGACGTTGAACCCAATATCGTACCGGTCAGCAGACGCAGCACCAAACTGGAAGTTCGAAATCACATCGTGGTTTGCGTTACCAGCGGCGAACGCACTGTTGAAGATGATTGTATCGTCACCAGCACCAAGATCGACGGTGTCAATACCGAGACCAGCGGTAACAACGTCGTTACCCGCACCGGCAGAGATCGTGTCACCGCCAGCAGTACCAACGATGGTGTTGACGCCCGCCGTACCGGTGATCTGAGCGAACCCAGTCAGACCCGAGAGGTCGATGTTCTCGGCACCCACCTGAGCTGCGGCGTTAGCCGAACCAAGCAGCTGCGACACCTGATCCGTGGTCGACGTCAGGTCAATCACGGTTGCACCAGTAAGCACACCGCCGCCGGAGAGAACCAGCGTATCACCAGTACTCGTGGTGGACTGACCACCGAGATCGATCGCCTTCAGAACGCCAGTGTTGCCAACGTTGAGGGAAACCAGATCCGTACCGGTGCCGGTCGTCACGGTTGCTCCGGTAAGAGCCGTACCGAATGCCTGAGTAGTGCTACCGAGAGTGACATTCTTGGTCATTGCCGAAGCATCGACCGTGTTCAGCGATGTCAGGACGCTACCCGGAGCCGTACCCAGCGCAATCGCGCTATCGCCCGTGATCTTCAGCGTCGTAGCCGCTGCAGCCGAGAGCGTGCCGATGGTCAGCGTATCGTTCTCGAACGTGGTGCCAACCTTGGTCTGGTTGCTGGCATTGATGTTCAACGTCTCGACAGTCGAGGCCGTCAGGTTCGAGAGGCCGTGGGTGTTGGAAGCGCCCGAGTTGGTGTCCACGTTCACGAGGTTGTAGTTGAGAACGTCGGCAGCACCATCCGTCTTCAGCGCGAACGTTACGGTACCATCGATTCCAGTATCGTCGAACTGCGTGATCGTCGAACCGGTCGTGCCGTTGGTGATGTTCAGGGTGCCGCCCGTGATGCCGTCCGCATCAGCAGCGCCCGTTCCGATCTTAAACATGTTCAAGGTCGAGCCGCTGAAGTTATCGACATTGATCGTGCCGGCAACATTGCCCTGCGTATTCACCTGAACGCCCTCGAAGTTGAGGAGGTTCGTCGCCTTCGTCGCCGGCGCGTCTGCGGTCGTAGCAAAGGCCACGAAGTCCGTACCAGCACCACCATCGACCTTATCAGCTGCGCTCAGACCACTGACACCGATCGTGTCGTTGCCCGAACCACCGGTAGCCGTCACGTCCTTCGTGTTGTCGATCGCGAAGGTAAGCGAACCAGTTGCCTTGGAACCGTCGATCGTCGTGGCGTTGCCGATAGCGGTGTTCACCGTCAGGTCGCCTGCACCAGCGAGATTGACGGTTGTGGCACCGGTAGCAAGAGATGCAATCGTGTTCGAACCCGTCGAGGTGACGCTGGTCGTCTCGATGCCCGCAGCAGTACCCTGCGCACCAACCTGGACTGTACCAGCGGTTGCGGAGTTCAAAGTGATGCTCTGCGCGTCCTTGGTACCCGTCACGACCGAAGGCGCGTAACCGAGAGTAACGTTACCTGCGGTGGTGTTCGAAACATCGAGAGCGACGATGTTCTTTGCGTTGCTGAATGCAACATTCTGGCTGCTAGCCGTCGACGAGACATTCGTTACGCCAGTCGAAGATACCAGATTGAACGTTGTCGTGCCGCCTGCGACTGAAGTCACGTTAACGTTTTCAACGCTCGTCAGCATCGGTGCAACGCTTACGCCGCCAGCCGAAGTATCTCGGAACTGCAGGGTATCGACGCCTGCGCCAGCATTGATTACGTCAGCGCCAGTCAGAGTGCCGTCGGCGCCGAGATACGTGTCGTTAGCGGCTGTACCGTTGGTGTTAGTAGCCGGCGCAACGCCACCAGGACCATCCGTATTGGTAGTGAGCGTGAAGGTCTGGCCGACATTGCCACCGCCGGTCGAACCGGTCTGGTACGGGCCACTCAGCGCGGTGCCGTCGGTCAGCTGCGCGCCCGAACGACCCTCGAACTGGCCGAACAGGACGTAATGCTGGTACGCGGAAGCGAACTGGCCCGGAATGGCAGCGGCGACGTCCGCGTTGGCAGCGAGATAGGCTGCGGAATCGAACTCGTCGGCGACGTTGTCACCATCGGTGTCGACCGTGCCGTCGATGTTGGCGTTGAACAGGCGGCCTTCGGCAGCACCGTTTGCCTGGAAGTGCTCGAACGGGTTCACACGGGCAGCGGCGACATCCGGGTAGAGGCCGAGGTAGAACGAGGTGTCGAAATAGGCGTTCGGGTCACGACCTTCGAAACGGCCGAACGCGTTGAAGTGGGCCTGACCGCTGGCGAAGCCACCAGCCGAAACGGCTGCCGCAACATCCGGGTTCTGCGTCAGATAGAACTGTTCGTCGAAAACAAAGCTATTTACAGCCATGAGAGATCTCCATTTGGCTAGCACAACCGGCACCGCCGGTTCGTCTGGCATTCCGAGGGTTTCGGCGGCCACGACACGGTTTATCGCCAGGTGCTTGTCGCAACCCTACGATGAACCGTGTCAAAACGGTCGACACCTGGAATATTCTCCTCCAACTCCCCGGGTCATTCCCGGCCCAATCTGGCGATACAGTAATCACTGTTGCCGATCAAGAGAAAATTGGCTGGTCGGCGACAGAAATTTCATTGCGCTGCTGCGGGACCGGCGATTCCCCCGCCCACTCCGACGCCGGTGCAGCAATAGGGGAGTCGCCGGTTTCCGCAACCCATGCGAGCCGAAATAATCGGCTGCACCTTGCGCCTGCTCTACTGGCGGTCGCGCGCCGCCCGGACAATTCTCAATTCGGGACTGCCGCAAATCGGGACGGCAGCCTGGCCATCGTTCGCAGCGCTTCTGTGCGCGCCGCCTTGCTTGACCGCAAATACCGTTCGAGACAGAACAGACCGTACGTTCGTCGGCACGTCATGACGGCGGATCGGCGCATCCGTGCCGCGTCAGGCGATGTCGACGTAATAGCCGATACCCTCGTACTGGAACTGCGGCATCGTCGCGGCGACCTGCTGCTGCTCCCCGTCGCTGGCCGTATAGAAATGCGTTCCCGTTTCCGTGTTGTAGAAGCGGTGCAGTCCCTGCCGCCCGGCGCCGGCGTCGAGATAGGCGAAGTAGACCGTCCCCTCCTCGACGAATTGCGGCAGGCTGGCGGCGACCGAGGCTCGCTCGCTCTCGCTCGCCGTATAGAAGTGCACGCCGGTTTCGGAGTTGTAGAACCGGGTCACGGCGACGCCGGTGCTGGAATTGGCATTGGAATCGAAGGCGTTGCCCTCGAAGCGGAAGCTCGCATTGGTGCTGATCAGGCCGTCGCGCTCGGTTTCGCTGGCAGTGTAGAAATGCGCGCCGGTGTCCACATTGAAGAAGCGATAGACGTCGAAGAGGCCGTCGTTCGGCCCGGTATCCACGACCGGCCCGGTGACCGCCCCGAGATCCGCATCGACCTTGACGTTGCTGGTGCCGATGGCCACCGTCCTGGTCTGGGTCGCGCCGCCAGTCTGGGTGTAGGTCACGTCGTATGTGCCGGACGGCAGGGCAATCTGATATCCGCCGGCATCCCAACTGGTCGTCGTGAACGTCCCGGCACTGCCTTTCGCCTGAATCGTGACCCCGCCGAGGCCCTCGCCCACATCATAGAAATCGTCGCCATCGCGGTCGGCGATGACGACGCCGATGAGTTGGGGCGCGTAGTCCGAGCGGTTGGCGAAATTGTGGGTGACGACAAAGGGCCCGACACTGGTCGCCGGCGCGGTCTCCGGAATGTAGGAAACGCCGGCCTCGGCGAAGCGGTCGGACATGATGTTCACGCGATGGCCGGCCCCGGCCTGAATGCCGGTCGGCGTGTTGCCCCAGTCGATGAAGAAACCGGCATGGGCGTGAAATGGGTCCTGAGCGAAGGCGAAGACGTTCTCTCCCGCGGCTCGGAAGCTGTATCCGGCATCGGTCAGCCGGCCGCCAAGATCCAGCTCGCCTGGCACCTGGTGGCTCTGCTGGTCGGCGGTGATCATCGCCTGGGAATGGTTGTCGGCCGCCGTTCCCAGCATCTCGTTCCAGGCCAGCGGGCTGACGGCCGTGAGGGCGTCGAACTGCTGCTTGAGAACGACGAGATCGACGTTGAAGAACGAGATGGCCTGCGTGACGTTGGCAGGGGCGTTGGTCACCAGCCGCCCGTACTCACCCTGCGGGTCGATCCGTGCGCGATTGATGAGCTCGAGCGTCAGTTGCTCTTCTGCTGTCGGTAACGCCACTTCTGGTCCCTCCCGTAGGTTCCCTTACGGGATATTTCACGGAACGGTGCGGTGTCAACGACGAGAGTAGGGCTGATGCGGCCCACAGGGGCGACGGGGCAAGCCATCGCGCAAGGTGCGGCGACGTCATTCATCGCAATTCATCGCAGGGCCGGCAGGGTTCGTGGCGTCGCGCCCTTGCGAAGGGACCGCCTGTCAGAGGGTCCCGGACATCTCCGCATGGGCGACCGTGGGCAGTTGTTCACCGAGGACGCCCACAAGGCGCACGAGATCATCCGTACCGTTGCCCATGACCAGATCGTTCCCGACCTGCCGCGCGTGACCGAACATCGCGGACGCCGTCGCATCGTCGGCGAAGGCCATCAGATCCTCGCCCAGTACGAAGCCTTCCACCGTCAGGATACGGCCAGCTTCGTAATGAACCACGTCCTGCCGGCCTGCGGCGAGAACGACAACGTCCCTGGCAGCGTCCGAACCGAGGGCATCCGACCAGAAATCCCGGACCACAGGCTCGAACCGGTGATGGACGCTGCCATTGTCCGTGTCCTCGAAACCGAGGTCCAAGACGTCCGGGTCGGTTTCCGCATCGATCGCAAGCGCGTCGCCGGCCACGAGGATGATGTCCTGCGCGTCGTCGTGGTCCAGAGCGTCCGACCTATCGACCAGCAGCTTGACGACCTTTTCGAGCCGGCTCTCGACGATGGAACTGGCTGCCTTGCTTGTCGGCTGGCTCGCCTCGATCGGCGCGCTTGCTGCGACACTGGACACGTCGCCGGTTTGCGAAACGGTTGCGCTGGTCGTCGATTCCGTCGGGCTCTCGGCAGCACGACCGGCTTCCGGATTGGGGGATCCCTTCGCCGTTTCTTGGGGCTGCGCGGCGCGATCGGAGGCAACGAACGCGTCCGGCGTGACGGAAGCATGCTCCTTGCCGGAGTACGCCTTTTCATGGGCAGGATCGGACGTTTTGGCAGTATTGACGCGCAGGCTTGCACTCTCGACGGACGAGGCCTGTGCCTCCACCGGAGCAACCACCGCTCCTGGCCCATGCAAGACCGCCGACTGCGGAATGGCGTCAGGAAGATCGGCCTTGAGGAGAACGGGATGGCTTCCCGCAGCGCCGGCCTGCGAACCGGCAATCTCGATCGCCGAGCCGTCACGCGTGCCGCCGAAGAACGCGAGAGGATCGACGTCCCCCCAGTCGCCCGCTTCAAACCCCTCGGCGTTGGTCTCCTGCCGAATCAAGCGCAGCAGTTCCCCGGCAAAGAAGCTTGCGCCCAGCGACAGGGTGACGAATGTTCCCGGCACGTCGCTGAGGAAGCCGCCCTGCCCGACGGCCGGTGCATTCGGACCGAGCGAAGAGTTGTTGGGTCCGGCATCTCTCTGCAGCCGACGCAGATGGCAGATCGTCCCCAGAATGCCATTGCCCGCATCGCTCGGCACGTCGCTGATGGCGTCGTCGTCGCCGACCGGCGCTTCGAGATCGTCGGACGCGGCATGCGGCAGTTGGTCATCATCATCCGCCGTCGCTGCCAAGGCGGGATTGTTTGCTTCGGCGTCGAGCAGCATGATCGCCGCGGCAACGAATGCCGTCAGGAATGCGCTCGGATGCAGCACGACGTTGGCGGAGCGGCGAAGCCGCGAGCCGAGCACCATCGGCGCGTCTTCGAGCATCCGGTCCGAGACCTCTCGGAACGATGCTCCGACATAGACCCGACCGGTGATGCAGTTGATGACGTGGATCTCTGTGTCGATGCGCGCGATATGGACGACGACCGTATCGGTGCCCGATTGCTGGTAGATGAACCAGGGGTCACCTTCGTCGCTGACGCCGCTGTCGACCTCGACGGACAACCCAACAGCCGCCAAACGGTCGCGAACGCGGTAGAGCTCAGCCAGATCCTGATTTTGCCAGGGCATCTTGGGCTCGAGCACCGGCGAACTGGACTTCCGGCGCATGAATGAGAGAATTGATGCCGTCAAGAAATCGATCCACTGCTTGGAACATTCCCGAACACACGCCGCGGACAGTCATACCCCTTACCCGCGTCGTGGAACGCATCTGAGTATGGAGAAGCAGGCTTGCCTGTAGCGCTGTAGGAGTTTCCCATTGCCGTTGCTCTAGTACCGAGCGCCAGTTTCATTCGCGGGTCGCGCTCCGTGACCGGCTCGTCCTTAGACCGTATTCACGCATAACCTTTAAAAACAAAGACCAATAGATCGCTGTATGATGGGATGCATGCCGGCGCTAGCCGACGTATCGATCTCAAGTCCTGAGCGGTTACTCGTGACAGACCAACGGTCCGTTTCCGCATCCGTGACACACATCGCTATGCGCGTGTCTGCAATTCTATATCTCGACTCGCGGCGACTTCAAGCCCGGTTCGCCGCACCCCCGATGAAAGCGTCCGATCGCCGCCATCGGGGGCGTACGATCAGGCGTCGGGAGTCTTCTTGACGGGCCGGCCTTCGAGATGTTGAGCGAGGCTCTTGATCAGCGATACCGCCGCTTCGCGTCCGATGGTCTGATCAAGCATATCGGCATACGCACTCGAAGCCGCGCTGATGACTTCGGTGAAGGGCGCTTTGGCCCGCGCCTCCTCGATTGCACGCTGCAGGTGGGGAATGAACACCTCATGCGTGAGGTGAATCACCCGCTCCTTGTCTTCAGGCGGAAGCTTGAAATCGCTTGTTTGACTCGTCATGAGGCCTCGTCTCGAATTGTTACTTTTCGTTCATGCCGCAGGCGATCGTGTCCGTCAGCGGTTTGGTCAGATAGTTGATTAGGGTTCGCTCGCCGGTCTGGATCAGGACTTCGGCGGGCATTCCGGCCTGTAGGGCACGGCCATTCAGCTTGGACATCTCCTCCGGTGGCGTGCGCACCTGAACACGGAAATAGGGCGGTCGGTTGGATTGTTCGACAATACGGTCGCCCGAACGCGATACGACTTTTCCGATGACCACGGGTGTCTGGCGCAGATCGAGCGCGGAGAACCTCACCTCGGCATCCTGTCCGATGCTGACATTGTCGATGTCCAGCGGAGAAACCTGAGCTTCCACGAGGAAGTCACCCTTTTCAGGCGCAATCTCCATCAGGACCTCTCCCGGGGCGATCACGCCACCGACCGTGGTGACCGCAAGGTTCTGGATCGTCCCGCTCTGCGGCGCGATGATGGCCAGCCGCTTGGAGACGTCGTTGGCGACCAGCAACTGCTGGCGCAGATCCGACGCTTTCGACTCGGCCGTCCGCAACTGCGAGACGACGTCCTCGCGGAACGTCTGGCGGGTCTGGATGATCTGCATGTTCGCTTCGGAGATCTGCTGTTCGGATCGGGCGATCTGCGCGGTGATTTCCCCGATCTCGCCGGCGAGCTGCGACGCGTTTCGACGAACCTCGAGCACGCGCGACTTGTTGGCCAGGCCCTTGTCCAGCAAACTCTGCAATGCCTCGAGCTCCTCCCGGATCAGCGCGATCTGCTCACGCTTGGAGGTCTTCTGCGCCTCGAGGCCCTCGATCGTCCGGCCGAGCTGGCTGATCTTCTGCTGCAACAGGTCAATCGTGCCGTTCAGCGACTTGCGCCGCTCATCGAACTCCTGGCGTTGACCCGCAAGGATGGATTGCACATGCGGATCGTCGTTACGTTCGATCAGCTCCTCGGGAAACTTTACCTCCTCCGCGTCACTCTGCTCCGCAAGTAGACGCGCCTCTAGGGAAAGCTGGGTGTCGAGCTGTGTCCGCAATCGTGAGACGGTCGCCATCGCCTGAGTCTCATCGAGGGTGACCAGCAGATCGCCACCCTTGACCTGATCACCTTCCAGCACATGGATTTCCGAGACGATACCACCTTCCAGGTGCTGGATCGCCCGACGCTTGCCTGCGAAGATCACCGTACCCGGTGCTGTCACCGCACTCGCAAGGGGGGCAGTTGCCGCCCAGACCCCTGCCCCGAAGAAGGTGGCGAGGATGATGGCAAGCCCGGCGGTGATCGTCCCACGGGCGGATGCCGGAGCGCGCTCGCCCTCAGGCGGCCCGTCCGCCGCGACGCCTTTCGGCCCGACCGCAGTAGAGGATACGGTCGACACGTCTCCCTTCTTCGGCTCGACTTCATTCATCGCTTAAAACCTTGTCTCTTCGCAGACGGAACGTCCGCAGCTCAGCCGTTCGCCTGGGTCATGTGAGCGACCTGCCCCATGGGCTTGGCCGTCGCGGCCGGACGGTTGCTCCCGGCGCCGTTCAAGCGCTCGAGAATGAGCTTGGTCGGACCGTACATGGTGAGGGTTCCGTTGGTGAACACCGCAAGCTTGTCCACCTCGTTCATCAGCGACGCACGGTGACTGATCACGATGACCGTACGCTTTTCCGCCCGCGCGGTCCGCAGCGCTTGCGCCAGCGCGGCCTCACCCTGGCTGTCGAGGCTCGAGTTCGGCTCGTCGAGGATGATGATCTTCGGATCGCCGTACAGGGCGCGCGCCAACCCGATCCGCTGGCGCTGACCGCCGGACAGCGCGCGGCCCGCATCGCCGATCCGGGCATTGTACCCTTCAGGCAATTGCAGGATCATGTCGTGGACACCGGCCTTCTTCGCCGCAGCGACCACGGCTTCGGAATCGATCTCGCGGAACCGCGCGATATTCTCGGCAACCGTTCCGGCGAACAGCTCCACATCCTGAGGCAGATAGCCAAGATGCGGGCCGAGCAGCTCGGGATGCCAGTTGTCGATATCCGCCCCGTCAAGCCGGATGTGACCGGCCATCGGTGGCCAGACGCCGGTCAGCGCCCTTGCAAATGTCGACTTGCCCGACCCTGACGGACCGATGACACCGACGATTTCGCCCGGCTCGATGCGCATGTTCACGCTCTTCAGCGTCGCGGTCCGGCTGGCCGGCGGGCCGATGATCAGCTGCTCGACGGTGATCTCACCGGAGGGCGCGGGAAGCGGCATGCGCTCCACCTCGGCAGGGGCCGCTTCGAACATCTTGCTCAAGCGGTCGTAGGCATAGCGGGCAGCCTTGAACCCCTTCCACTGCCCGACGGCCCCCTCGACCGGTGCGAGAGCGCGGCCCATGAGGATTGACGACGCAATCATCGCGCCCGCCGTCACCTCCGACTCCAGGACAAGATACGCACCGACACCAAGGATGGCGATCTGCAGGGTTACCCGGACGAATTTCGACAGCGCGAGGATCGAGCCGGCCCGATCGCTGGCCTTCGCCTGGTAGCCAAGCGCGTTGTCGTGCAACCGGCTCCAGCGGGTGTTGATGGCGTTCATCATGCCGAGCGCGTGGATGATCTCGGCGTTCCGCAGCGTAGTTGTTACGTATTGATTGGCGCCGATGGATGCGGCGGACGCCTCCTTGAGGTGGCTTCGGGTCGCCAATTCGTTGGCGAGAGCCAGCAGGAAGATGATGATCGCTCCGATCGTCGCAACGACACCAATCCAGAAATGGATCATGAAGCAGACGCCGAGGAAGACAGGAACCCACGGCGCATCGCAAAACGATATCAAACCGCCGCCCGTCAGGAACTCGCGCGCCGTATCAAGATCGCGGATCGGCTGCGAATAACCGCCCCCGGGCGCCTGCACGTGACCGCGGAACGATGTGCGGAACACGTCGGAGCCGATCACCCGGTCGAACTTCGCACCCGTGCGGACGAGAATCCGCGAGCGCACGATCTCCAGCGCGGCGTACACCATCAGCAGAACGACAGCGAGGATCGTCACCATAATCAGCGTGACTTCGCTGCGGCTGGCCAGAACCCGATCGTAAATCTGCAGCATATACAACGGACTGACAAACATCAGTACGTTGATGAAGAAGCTGAAGACGACAACGAAGGCAAAATTGCTCTTGCAGACTTTGAAGGCAGCGCGAAGCGGGTCTCGACGCTGAGTGTCTTTTGCCGTCACTTTGACTTCATCCTTGCAGCGCTCCGGCACAGGCCGTGTAGGGAACGTTCCTTCAAAGGAACGAAATTTCTCGAGCGTCCCGTGCATGGACTGAAATTGCGGCAACAATCAAGGCCCAATGGCCGTTCTAGCCAACTGAAAATATTACAATCTCGCAAGGGCACCGGCCTATTCCGACACGTACCGCGCCGCGTCGGCCGCCTGATGTCGGCGAGACCCGAACAGCGGTATTCCGGTGCTCCTGCGACGGGATCATCTGGTGCGCCCCCACGGCAGACCGCGCAGCCCGGCTTTCGTTCTGACCGATCTCGCCTATAAGTCGGACGATTGCAGTCGCGCCGCCTCATACCCGATTTTCGGAGCTTTCGCACATGCCGCAGACCCCCTGGGAACACGACGCTCTGGACCTCCTCGTGCCGCAGCGCCTGGTCGCCCCCGCTTCCTGGTCGGAGCACATCCCCTTCGCCTTCTGGCTGATCAACGCGCTGCGTCCCGGCACCCTCGTAGAACTGGGTGTCCACACCGGCAACTCCCTGTGCGCCTTCAATCAGGCGATCGATCATCTCGGTCTGGAAACTCGCGTTTTCGGCGTTGATCATTGGCACGGGGATGTTCACGCCGGCCATTACTCTGAAAGCTTCTACGATGAGCTCAGCAGCTATCACGATCCCAGATACGGGCGGTTCTCCACGCTATTGAAGATGGGGTTCGAAGAAGCCGTGGAACAGTTCCCTGATGGCTCGATCGATCTCCTCCATATCGACGGCCTGCATACCTATGAAGCCGTCAAACATGATTTCGACACCTGGCGCGCGAAACTGAGCCCGCGTGCGGTCGTGCTCTTTCACGACACCAATGTGCGCCATGGCGGCTTCGGCGTCTGGCGGTTCTGGAACGAAGTCGCGCGCGACCGCGACGCGTTCGAGTTCCTCCATGGTCACGGGCTCGGTGTTCTGTCGATGGCAAGCGTCCCGCTGGCGCCCGATCTCGCTGCGTTCTTCGCGGCCGGGCGCGACAGCCAAGAGAAAGCCCGTGCGCGACTGCATTTTGCACGGCTTGGCCAAAGCTGTTCGACCAAGATCAATCTGGATGAGAACCGCCGACAACTTCACAACATCGATGATCGGGCCGCGCAATTGGCCGGCATGGCCCGGCAGGCCAACGCCGAGATCGACGTTCTGAGCCGGCAGCTCGACTCGGTGAACAAGCATCGCGACGAACTCCGTGCCCTCGAACCGGGCAATGCGCGCTGGCACGAACTCGCCATCCATCTGTCGGGAGCCACCGGGGTCGACCTGAACGACTTCGCAGACGCTCTCAAACGCCTGTTCAACTCCGGCTCGCCCAAAGCGATGCTGGACCGCAGCTATCTCCGCGACAAGCTGATCCGTCTCGTGGAGCAGCGCTCCCTGGCACCGCTTCTCTTCCCCCGCGGTCAGATGGTCGCCAGATCGGTGGGAGGCCGGCTGCTCCGCAGCGCCGATTACCGCGCAAGAAAGCTGATCGGGAATGACACGTCTCAGCCAGTGCCCGCCTCTCCGGCATCGAGCGCCGATCCGGCCATTCAGACCGTGCGGACCAGTGGCTTTTTCGATCCCGACTACTATGCAGCAAGCGCCGAAGCGCGGAGTGCAGGGATCGATCCGCTCGAACACTACCTGACCGTCGGCGAGCGGCGGGGTCTTGCGCCGTCTCCCCTGTTCGATCCGGTCTACTACGCAAGACGCTACAGCGACGTGTCGGCCGAGGGATTCGGTCTGCTTCGCCATTTTGTGCTGTTTGGCTCGAGCGAGGGCCGCGAGGGCCTTTCACCTGCAACACGCATGCAGATCGGACCGTTCAAACCCGCAACACGCCCGCGTATGATCCTCATCGTACACGAAGCCTCCCGGACGGGCGCACCGATCCTTGGTTGGAATCTGGCCCGTGCGCTGCAGACACGCTTCGATGTCATCGTCGTCCTGAAGAGCGGGGGTGCGATCGAGCCGGCCTTCGCCAGCGTCTGCAGCGGCGTCGTCCGGATTCCCGATCCCGGCACCATATCTGACTACGACATGGAAGATGTTGCCGAGCGCATTGTTGCCGAGATCCAGCCGGAATTCGCCATTGCCAACAGTGCGGAAACCCGCGATCTCGTGCCCCTGCTGTCGCGGCGCGGCGTCGGCATCCTCCAGCTCGTCCACGAATTCCCGGCGACCCTCTTTCCGATCTACACGATCGAAGACATGCTCCTGTTTGCCCATCAGGTGGTGTTCCCCGCAGACGTGGTGGCGCAGTCCTTCATCGCCGAACACCCCTTCCTTGAGCATCGTCGCTATGCGCTGATGGCCCAGGGTGAGCCGGAACTTCCGCCGGCACCGCCAGTGACTGATCCACTGGTGGTCGAGGCACAGCGCAGGACCATGTCCAGACTGCCCGAGGCCGATGATCCGGAGGTCTTCCTGGTGGTCGGGCTGGGCTCCGTGGAGTACCGGAAGGGGGTCGACCTCTTCGTCGCGGCAGCGAGCGCTGCGGTACGTCATGCACCCGACAAGGATCTGCGATTCGTGTGGATCGGATCTGGCTACAAGCCGGGGAAAAAACTGGACTTTTCGAGCTATCTCGGTGATCAGGTCAGACGGTCCGGCCTGGGAGACAAACTCGTTTTTGTTGACGAGGTCGACGATCTCGACGCGTTCTACGCCAGGGCCTCGCTTCTTGCGCTCACCTCACGCCTCGACCCGATGCCGAACACGGCTATCGGGGCCCTGAAACGCGGCGTCCCGGTGGTCGCCTTCGACGAAGCCTCAGGCATCGCCGAAGTGATGATGAGCGATCCCGCCCTGTGCGATCTCGTCGTGCCCTTCCTGGATACCAATGCGATGGGCGCCAAGATTGCCGCGCTGGCGAGCGATCGCGACGGGATGGCCTTGTTATCGTCGCAGGCTGCCAGTCTGGCGGATCGTGCCTATGACATGGACCGCTATCTCGACGATCTGGTGCATCTCGGCGCCGACGTCGCCCGAGAAGCGGCGACGATGGCTGAGGACCAGGAATCGATCGTGCGTTCCGGATTGTTCGACGTTTCGTTCTTCAACGGCGAGAGAACCGTCCGAACGGGTCGGGCAGAGGACGCGGCACTTACGACCGCGATCCACGACTATCTGATCCGCAACCGGATCTTCGTTGGCACCGAAAGCCGGCGTTCGCCTTACGGAATGCGCCGCCCGATGCCGGGCTTCAATCCGTTGATCTACGCCGAGGCGCATCCGGGCCTGGAACGCGACCCGATGGCCGATTGGCTTGCGCGCGATCAACCGGAGGGCCGCTGGACCCACAGGGTCCTGCGCCTTGATGAGGCGGACGACGCAGAGCCCGCCGGCGCTCGCGTGCTTGTGCACGGACACTTCTTCTACGCCGATCTCGTACCGCAATTCCTGCGCCGTCTCGCCCACAATCGGGTGAAGCCCGATGTCGTGCTGACCACCAGCGACGAAACACAGCTCGGGGCTTTGCGCGATGTCTGCGCCCAACATGGTTTCGATGAAGCGGAGATCCGTATTGTCGCCAATCGTGGCCGCGACATCGGACCGTTCCTGACCGGACTGGCCGATCTGATCACCCCGGAACGTTACGATATTGTTGGTCATGTGCACGGCAAGAAGTCGCTGCACACCAGCCTCGGGACGCAGTGGCGGGACTTCCTCTTCGAACATCTGATCGGCGGCGAGCATCGGGCGGCCGATGCCGCGATCGCCGAATTCGAGCGCGACCCAGACTGCGGCCTGATCTTTGCCGAAGATCCGAACTTCTACAGCTGGGACAAGAACTGGGAGGATTCCCGCGCCCTGGCCACGCGCATGGGGATCGACACGCTACCGGACGTGTTCGAAGGGCCAATCGGAACGATGTTCTGGGCACGCCCGGAAGCCCTGCAGCCTCTCTTCGACCTGCAGTTGTCCTATGAAGATTACCCGATCGAGCCGGTCGGCGAAGATGGGACCATCCTGCACGCCCTCGAGCGGTTGATTCCGTTCGTCGTGGAAAAGTCCGGTTTCGGCTACGCCACCACCCACACGAAGGCCGCGATGCGTTGATGCGGTCGTGCTGAGCGCAGGCGTCGGTGAACGGCGCCGCGCCCTATCCGCCGACCTTCGACCAATCGATATCGAGGGAATCGCCGAACGAGAGTTCCCCACCGGGATCCGACGGCTTGTCGGCGGCTTCGGCGCGCTTGGCTTCGGCCTGTGCGACTTGGCCATGCATCGCAACCAGTTCGCCGAACCGCGCGATGTGTCCCGACGAGAACAATTGCGCGTAGGCGAGCGTCAGCCCGCCCGCGTGCCGCAAACCGCAGAAGCCGGCATCATCGAGCCCGTTCAGGGCCGCTTCGTCGATCTGGTAGAGATTTTCCAGCGTACGTTCGTTTTCGCCATCGCGGATGCGGATCGGCCATGGCGCAATGATGCCGGCCTGATCCAGCTTGGCGCAGATCTTGGAGATCATGGTCTGGCCGCGCAGATTCTCGACCATGTTGGCCCAGCACTCCGCCGTTGCCGCCCCCAGATTGTCAGCGTCCTTGAAGAACAGCTCGCCTGTGTCCTCGGTGATCAGGTCGCTGGTTTCGTCGACGCACAAGACCGCTTCGCCCGTTTCACTGACGCGGCCGAGACGGAACGGGTGAAATTTGAAGACCGCCGGTAGATAGCCTGCGAGCCAGCGTCCATTGGGCGCGACGAACAGATTGCGGTCCGGGCTGATGCCGAGGACCGCAACCATCTGGAATTCGTCCTGATTCTTGACAAAGGCCAGCGGCAGCGACAGCGCCGCCTTGGCGACCTCGTTCGCGGCAAGGGGAGCGAACTGGCTCGCGATAGCGAAGCCGAAATGATTGTTTGTCGGACGCCACCGCTTGTTCCCATGGCGTTCGCGAGAGAGAGGCTGGATCGAAGGGCTGGAGCTCATGAATTCCCTCTTTGCGATACACAGCCGCGCGGCGCGGCTGCCATGTCTCGAAGCACAAACCTATTTCGCCGTCGAGACGTTCGCTGTGCGGGCGAACACCTCGGTTCTTGCCTCCACCATCATCTAGGGCTGTCGGGAAGAATGCACGTCGGCGTCGGCGCTACGTTCCGACAACAGAGCGTGTCGACCTTGTGCCATGTCGTGCGTCGCGACTGAAGTCACAACCCGAAGGGAGCGTTGTGTACGTCGTCGCTGCCGGGTGATGGCTTTGGCGGCCCCGACCCAGCTGCCGCCTCAGCGGTCAGAAAGCGGCAACGGGTTCCGGTACCGTTGCGCATTCAACGCGATTGCGACCGCGTTCCTTCGCCAGGAAAAGGGCTTCGTCGGCGGCCTTGAAAAGGCGCTTGAAGGAAAGGTCATCCCCGGCCTGCGACGCAACACCCACGCTGACCGTTACGTTGCCGGTATCGCGGTCGCCGTGGAACACCTCATCGTCGACCCCCGATCGAATCCGGTCGGCCACCTGAACCGCTGCTGCGACGGATGTATCGGGCATGGCAACGACGATCTCCTCGCCACCGAACCGAGCAACCGCATCGTAGCTACGGACATTGACCCGCACCATATCGGCGACCCGCTTGAGAATAACATCGCCGATGTCGTGACCGTAGGTGTCATTGACCTGCTTGAAGCGGTCGATATCGATGACCAGTACCGAAACCGGCTCGCCGCTCTGCCGCGCCGCTGTGATCATATCGCTCGTGCGACGCTCCAGGGCCCGGCGGTTGGGGAGGAGGGTCAGCGGATCGGTGGATGCCTCCGCCTCAAGGGCACGGCCAAAGACAAAGGCCTTGCGCTCGTTGGAGAGAAAGCGACCGAGAACGACGACTCCGAGCACACCGGCGGCAGTCATCGGCCCGATCGTCCGCAGGAAGATTTTTGCGGCGTCGTCCACAGGCACGGTCAGGATGAACAGCAAGGGCACGTTACACGCCAGGCCAAGCATGAGGAGATGGCGCGTACGGGCAGGCTGCATGGTCTGGAAAACGAAATAGGCGAAGAACGCACCAACACCGGCCGTGGTCACGATATTGGCGACACCGGGCAACGCCCCCGAGCCCCCTATGTACAATCGATAGCCGCTTGTCACGGCGGCCGCCACGGTTGCCGCTCCCGGCCCACCAAACGGGGCAGCGAGGACCAGCATGACGGCACGCGGGTCGATGCGCAGCCCCGGCGCCAGTTCGACGGCGTTGGCGATCGCCAGCGACGCTCCGATACCGAACAGCACCCCGAGCGCGATACCGCGTACAAGACCGGGTTCGCTGTGACGCAGCGCCTTACCATACAGCATGGTCACGAGCGCAAAGATGCCGAGTGCGTTCACGACACCAAGAAAGAAACTCATGCTTGTCAAAGTCGGACTCCGGCCGCATCTCTCATCGGCTATAAGGGGAGACCGTTACGAACCGGGAAACGCAGTCTCAGGCCCGTGACCAGGAATGCTGCCACTTCGAGACCGCGAACAATGTGACGGCTTTGTCGCATGCCGGAAGTGAGGGGTCGCATTGGTCGCGCTTCTTCTTCGTGACGCAGACGATCTGAGAACGTCAGGATTCCAGCATGACCAGACAGCGCTCTTCCCTCGGCCTTTTCGGTATCTTCGGCCGATCCGAAGATCTCAGGCAACTGGACCGCGCCCTGCGCTCCGTCGATCTGCACCCGCGGATGGTGCCCGAGGCGGTGAAACTGACCACGGTCAATCTGATGAAGGACCATGCGATCGGCGCTTCGCCGTCACCCCAATCCTATCGGCCGGCAGCTGAAATCCTCGCCTACTGCATGATTGGGGCAGAAGGTTTTGCAGGAGCCAACGACGTTGATCTCGCCTTGCGGGTCGGCGACCGGATCGAGCGTGCGATGGAGGCCGGCGACAGCCTCGACGCCCAGCTTGTTCTGGTCACGATGACGGCGGACGTCATTCAGCCGAGCGTCATCGCTCGCTTCGACCTTACCAGCGAAGCCGAGTAGGCCCGCTGTAGCCGGTCTCTATTTGGCGATACGCAGGCTGGACACTTGTTCGGAAATCGCGTCGAAGGCCGCGAGCAGGTCGCTGGAGCTCTTGGCGTCGTAGTAAAGCTTTTCGGTCGGGTTCGTGATGCCGTATGAGGCGCATTCCTCCATCAGCTTCTTCACGGAGGAACCGTCATTCAGATCGAAGGCAATGGTGAAGATCACGATGCCGTCCTCGCCGGTCGCCTTGCGACCGTCATCCTTGATGTTCTGGCAGATCGCCGCGACTTTTTCATTCATCGCCGAGACGAAGCTGGAACTCTTCGCCTTCTTGCTGGTCGCGCGCGCGTCATCGAAGATGCGACCCCAGCGGTGATTGCCGTAGGCGTCGTACGTGCTGGCATAGCCAAAGGTGCCATAGCCTGACTCGTTGTAGTCGTTTTCGTCCCGGCCGTAATTGTTGTCCCCGTCGGTCATCAGAACCAGGACCTTCAGATTGTCCTTGGTATCGCTGGCGCGGCCCTGGGTGAAGGGTTCGCGGGCCGACAGCAGCCGCCAGCCCCATGCGATCCCTTCGGGAATGTTGGTCTCGCCCGAATCCTGCATGGCGTTGATGGCCGCGTTGATCCTCGCTTGCTCATCGGTCAGGGGCGTGACCGGTGTCGATCGGCAGCCGCGGCTCGGACCGGGGTAGCTGCCCCGCCGGAGCGCGGTGCCGTCGAAGTATTTTGCAACCTTCGCCTGGACGGACATGGCTGCCTCGGCCGACATTCTCCGGCTTCCGCCGTCATCCAGATAGTCGTTGTCGCCCTTGCTGCCATCATATTCGTCGGGGCCGAAGGTCGGCACGAACAGCGTATCGGGACTGGCATCATCCGGTTCGGCATCGGTAATCGCCAGGCCGTTCGGCCGCGATTCGACACAACCTTTCCAAGGCCCAAGCTCGTCCTTATGCGTCGCATGTTCATAGACATAGAAGCGCGTCAGGGGTGTCTTGGACGAGATTTCCTGCCAGTAATCCGACGTAGAGCCCCGCTCCGCGAGCCTGGCGCCCCGGCTTGACCTCCAGTTGACCCAGTCAAGATACTCGTTATGGATCGACGAGCGACCCTTGGTGTCCATCCAGGGCGCATCGGCGTTGTCCGGTCCGACGTTGACCGACGCAGCGAACGGCACCACACCGAACTGGACCGGCAGCTTCAACGTCGAGGAGGCTGCGCCCTTCAGGAACTGATCCGTCAGGCCGAGGGCTGCCTCCTTTATGGTGTCGATCTTACGCGCGCCACCTCCCGATTTCGGCCGCCCCCCCATCGAACCGGAATTGTCGAGCACCAGGACCATCTCGATCGACTGGTTCTGGACCACGATCTGGCTGCGGGCCGAAAGCGGGAAGGCGCGCCAGTCGAGCTTCCCCGCGGTTACAAAGGCGAGGAGATCGCCAAAGATAGTCGGATGACGACGGGTTGCGGACACCTGCAGGACGGTCTTGCCATCCTCTTCGAACACGCCGTCGTAGCTGAACTTCGTGGCTGCCCCGTCGTCCCTGCCGGCGTTGTTGAAGAAATAGCCTTCGGCCACCATCGACAGATGGGTATCCGCCTGATCGACGGCATATTCGCGCCCTGCAGCCAAAGCCGCAATGTCGACTGAGTGCTGAAGGTTGCGCTTTGACGTGTAGATCCCGGAAGCATCGACTGCCGCGCCCATGCAACAGGCGAGTATCGGCAGCGTCAATCCGAAGATGATCGCCACGTTGCCGGACTCGGCCGTGCGAAACCGCGCGCATATCGAGCTTTTCACGACATCAGCCTCCGCCACGAGCCTTCGTGGAACCGGAAACCTAACTTACGGACATTTCCATATGGTTTCGCGGGAATCGCGCATTGATCCGATCGCCGCAAACCCGGGAGCCCGGCACTCAAGCATCTGCCGGGCGCATTGACCCGGCGACTGCGGGCTGAAAGAACGCCGCGATGATCCCGTCCGACACTCCTTTCGACTGCCAGACTTGCGGTGCCTGCTGTGCCTATTCGGCGGAGTGGCCGCGCTTTTCCGTGGAGAGCGACGCTGATCTCGATCGAATTCCTGCCGAACTCGTCGCCGCCGATCTCAGCGGCATGCGCTGCTTGGGCGACCGGTGCGCAGCGCTGGCTGGCGAGGTGAGCGTCCGCACGACATGCACGATATACGCAACACGCCCGCAGGTGTGCCGCGAATGCATGCCCGGCGGCGAAGATTGCCGTATGGCAAGGCAGCGCTTCGGGCTCGACTGTGATACGCTGCGCTGACAAGGCGTGCCTGTCTAGGACGACACTTTCACCGTCTCGGCGACCGCGAGAGTGAAATTTCCGGCGCTTGGCACATATGCTCCTGTAAGCAGCGAGTTCGGCGCGGTGCCGGCATCGTATTGCAACGGTCCGCAGGAGGCGCCGATGACCACCCGACCTGCCGCGAAGCCCGGCAACGAAGGCAATGACGACGCCCCGCAGACCGCGGAGAATTTCTGCCGTCGCTGCAGTGGTTCAGGGATCCTGGATAGCGAACCCTGCCCCGCATGCGACGGCACCGGACGTATCGCCGAAATCGTCGGCGACGCCTGACAACAAGGCTCGGCATGCGCTGCATTCCGACCGATTTTGAAGAAACGAGGACATCGATGGCACCCAGGGCAGCCCATGAAGCCCGGACCTACAAGGTCACCGAACCGGTCGATCTCGGCGAAGGTCTGATCCTTCCCGTGGGAACCTATCCCGGACGCTTGCAGTGGACGGAATTCGCCCAGGTCAACGGACCGCCGCGGATCGTCAGCCAGCGCTTCGTGCTGCCGCTGTCGGCCGAGGAAGTGAAAGGCTTCGGCGGCAAGCTGGGACGCACCCAGAAACTGCGCGAGGTGGACATCTCCAAACTGGTGGCGAACGGCCTCATCGTCGAAGTCTGACGTACCGGCTTTCGGATATTGAAGCTATCGACGGGGCGAGTCGCGCGCGACCACCGCCCCGTCTCATGTCCGCAGTCTGGCCCTAACAGACGGCGAGCGCTGCATATGCGTCCGTCATCTCGCGACCCAGCGATTCGGCCACCGCACGGTTGGTGATCAGTCCCCTGTGCACGTTCAACCCATGCAACAGATGCGGGTCGTCCGACAGCGCCTTGAGACTGTTGTCAGCCAACGACAATCCGAAGGGCAGCGTCGCATTGTTCAGCGCATGAGCCGAGGTGATCGGCACGGCACCCGGCATATTGGCGACGCAGTAATGCACGACGCCGTCGATTTCGAAGGTCGGCTCGGCATGGGTGGTGGCGCGCGAGGTCTCGAAACAGCCTCCCTGATCGATGGCCACATCCACCAGCACCGCTCCCTTCTTCATGCCGGGCAGCATGTCCCGGGTCACCAGCTTCGGTGCCGAGGCGCCGGGAATCAACACCGCGCCGATCACGGCATCGGCCGCAAAGACCTCCTCCTCGATGGCGGTGCGGGTCGAATAGCGGGTCTGAACGCGGCCGGCGAAAAGATCGTCCAGTTCGCGCAAGCGGGCGATCGATCGGTCGAGGATGGTCACATCGGCCCCCAGTCCGATCGCCATCTTTGCGGCTTCCTTGCCGACAACGCCGCCGCCGATGATCACCACCTTGCCGCAGGCCACGCCGGGAACGCCGCCGAGCAGGACCCCGCGGCCGCCATGCGCCTTTTCCAGCGCGTGGGCTGCCGCCTGGATCGACAACCGCCCCGCTACTTCCGACATCGGCGCCAGCAGCGGCAGACCGCCACGACCATCTGTCACCGTTTCGTAGGCGACGGCGGTGACGCCGGAGGCGATCAGACCCTCGGTCTGCTTCGGGTCCGGGGCGAGGTGCAGATAGGTGTAGAGGATCTGCCCCTCGCGTAGCTGCGCCCATTCGGCGGGCTGCGGTTCCTTGACCTTCACCACCATGTCGGCCGTCTTGAAGACCTCCGCGGCGTCCGCCGCGATGGTCGCGCCCGCCGCCTCGTAATCGGCGTCGCTGGCGTCGATGCCAGCACCGGCGCCGGTCTCGATGATCACCTGGTGGCCGTGACCGATATATTCACGCGTCGCCGACGGCGTCAGGCCGACGCGGTATTCGTTGTTCTTGATCTCCTTCGGGCAGCCGACGCGCATCCGTTTCCTCCATCTGTGGGCATCTGGATTGAAACGGGGATTCCGCACAATGTCCCTGCGTTTTCGCCTGCCCGGACTGCAAGGATCGATGTTTTCTTGCGTTTGGACGCGGTTTTGCGCAATCTTCTGCGGATGGAGACGATCGACCGCTTTGATCTGCAGATCATGCGCACCCTGCAAAGGGAGGGCCGGTTGTCGAACGCGGCGCTGGCTGAGCGCGTCGGTCTGTCGGCTTCGGCCTGCTCACGGCGGCTGGACCGACTGGAGACGAGCGGCGCGATCCGCGGCTACCATGCCAAGCTGTCCAACCGGACGCTCGGCCACACCATCACGGTGATCGTCAATATCGGCCTGTCCGGTCAGACCGAGCGGCAACTCGCCGAGTTCGAGGCCGCGGCAAAGGGCTGCCCGAACGTTCTGGTCTGCTTCCTGATGTCGGGGGAGTACGACTATCTGCTGCGGGTCGCGGCGCGCGATCTGGAAGACTACGAGCGCATCCACAAGACCTATCTGTCATCGTTTCCGCATGTGGTCCGGATCAACTCGTCCTTCGCCCTGCGCGAGGTGCTGGACCGGACGACGATCGGGATCGATCCGAACCTGTGACAGCGGGCCGTGCCGGCCGAACGGTCTGACGCCGGCTCAGCCGACTGCCGTCCGTCCGGAATCGACCATGAACGGATCGGCGGACGCGGCACGGGCATGTTCGGTGAAGACTCGGCCGACACCGATCAGGATCGGGCGGTCGACGCCGATCCTGGCGACGATGGCGCCGAGATCGGCGAGCGTGCCGGCGGCGCCGGTTTCGTCGTCGCGCGACAGATTGGCGGCGACGGCGACCGGGGTCGTGGCCGGCAGGCCGTGATGGATCAGCCGCTCGGCGATCCTGCCCGCCATCCGGCCGCCCATGTAGAAGACGGTGGTGGCGTGATCA
>Ga0189290_100116_pt1 | contig 62638 bp, 62 predicted proteins | sample UW140minimetaG_FD_130318 | JGI IMG/M metagenome (GOLD analysis project Ga0189290, IMG submission 130318) | Marine microbial communities from the Costa Rica Dome - UW140 mini metaG | ecosystem: Environmental > Aquatic > Marine > Oceanic > Photic zone | place: Costa Rica: the Eastern Pacific...
TCACCATGCCCTTGCCGTCCTCCCAGAGCCCGCGCTCCTTCAGGTCGTCGACGACCTCCTTCGGCATGTAGGTCTCGTCATGCTTGGCCAGCACCGTGTCGGCGATGAAGATGCGGTCAGGCCCCAGCGTGCCTTCGGTGACGACGCCCTGCCCCTCGCGAAACAGATCCGGCAGGAGCCCCGTATAGGCGACCTCGACGCTCTCCAGCGAATCGGTGACCTTGAAGCTGACATGCTGCGAGCCGTCGCGCACGACCGAGCCGGCCTCCACCAGTCCGCCCAGCCGGATGCGCTGGCTCTGCGCCGGCGCCTTGGCGACGATGTCGCTCGGCGAATGGAAATAGGCGACGCTGTCGGACAGCGCGGTCAGGACGAGCGCGGCCGCGCCGCCAATGACGACAAGGATCGTGGCGATCGAGGCGAGGCGCTTCTGCTTGCGGGTCATTGTGTCTGCGTCTCTCCCTCGGCGGTCAGCCCAAGCTCGTCGCCGAAAGCGGCGATTTCCCGGCCGGCGGCGGAATCGGCGGCGAAGGTCTGGCGCGCCGTGCGATAGGCCGCGCCCGCCGCCTCGTCGTCGCCAAGGACGGTATAGGACCGGATCAGTCGCTTCCATCCTTCCACATCGTTCGGGTTGGTTTCCAGCCGGGCGGCAAGCTGCGACACCATGCCCTCGATCATCGCCTGACGATCGTCGGCGGCCATGTCGGCGGCGGCGGCGATGTCGGCCTCGCCCGGTCCACGCGCCGGCGCCGCGGTTCCGGCGTCCGCCGTCGCGGCTGCCGGGGGCGCTTCGCCGCGCGCATCGGCGATCGCCGCATTGGCGATCTCCAGCCAGGGTGCATCCGGCGGGCTCATTTCCACGAGCTGCGTCCAGGCGGTCACGGCCTCGTCACGGCGCCCCTCCTGCGACAGGTTCAGCGCCAGGAAGAACTTCGCGGGCAGATGAGCGGGATTGGCGGCCACGGCCCGCTCGAAGGCGGCCTGCGCCTCGTCCGTTACCTCACCGCCGGCAAGCTGCGTCAGCGCCTCGCCCAGTCCGCTTTCGCGGGCAGCCGACGAGCCGTTCAGGCGAATACCGTTGCGAAAGGCCTCGGCCGCATCCTCGACGCGGCCGATCCGCAGATAGATCGGCGCCAGCACGTCCCACCCGCGGCCATCCTCCGGCTCGGCGCGCAACCGTTCCTCGGCGCCAGCGATCAGGGTCTGGATGTCACCGGGGCCGCTCGTCGGCGCGCTGCGCCCGGCCAGCGGCAAATCGGGGCGCCCCGCGCCGCCGAGCTGGGCATACAGCACCACCGAGCCGATCGGCACGAGGAGCGCGACCGCCGCGATGGCGGCCAGCATGCGCGGCCGCTGCCACGACGCGGTACCCACCTGGCTCTCGCTCTTGCCGCGATCGGCCGCCCGCAGCAGGCGTCGGCCGATCTCCGCCCGTGCGGTCTCGGCTTCGGCAGGCGCCATCGCGCCGCGCGCCACATCCGCGTCGAGCTCGCGCAATTGCGCCGAATAGACTTCCACATCGTGCTCGGCACGACTGGCCAGATGCTCCTGCCGCGAGCGCAGCAGCGGCCACAGCGAAAGAAGCGTGACGGCCGCCGTCATCACGGCGGCGATAAACCAGAAGATCATGCCATCCCTATACTCACGGTGACGGCCAAAGGAAACGCGGCCTTAGGCCTCGCCCGCCCTCTGCGGCGAAGCTGGTCGGCCGCGCGCCGCATGATCGTCAGACGACCGGTTTCCAGAAGCCGCTGGCCGTCCGGCAGGCGGTTCCCACCGCCTTCACGGCCGGCGATTCGCCCTGGAACACATGCGAATAGCCCCGGCAGTCCTGCGAACCGACGCGGTAGAGCTGCGTCGGCACGACCTCGCCGCTGTAGCCTTCGGCGTTCCACGCGACCGGCTGTCCCGCCGTGGCGAAGTTCAGCGCCTGGAATTCCGCCTCCAGCGCCCGGGCGCGGGCGTCCTCCGGCAGTGTACGGCCCACCGGATCCTGCCCGATCAGCCCGCCGTCCAGCGCCGCGACACCCTCGGTCGGCGGCGACAGGGTTCCGCCCCCGAACCCGGCGCTCAGGCAACCGGACACGGGAAGCGCCAGAACCGGAACCAGAAGCTTCAAGACAATGCGCATATGATCCATCCGAATACGGCAGGCCCGTCGCAAGACTGCGCCAGGGAAGGCCTGTCGGAGATCATGGGTCTTGACCGGCATGTCAAGCGGCCAGGCCGCCCGGCGCGCGGGGAAGCGTCACCGTGGCTTTCAGGCCACCCAGTTCGGAGCGCCCGAGATCCAGAACGCCGCGATATTCGCGCACCATGTCGAGAACGATGGACAGGCCCAATCCGCTACCGGGCGTCGCCTCGTCCAGCCGCGTGCCACGCTTCTTGGCCTCGACGATCTGTTCCGCCGTCAGCCCTGGCCCGTCATCCTCGATGCTCACCGAGACGCGGTCGATGCCCGTCGCCTCGGCCGAAACGCGGATGCGCGCCTTCGCCCATTTGCCGGCATTCTCAAGCAGATTGCCTGCGATCTCTTCCAGATCCTGCTTCTCCCCGGCAAAGACCAGCTCTTCCGCCCCCTCCGCATCGAAATCGAGGTCGATCCCCGGATTGAGCTTGGCGACCACCCGCACCAGCCGCTCCAGCGTCGGCACCACCGGCGTGCGGAACACGCCGCCCTCGCTCTGCGCCGCCACCCGCGCCCGGTCGAGATAATGCTGCACCTGCTGGCGCATCCGCTCGGCCTGGTCGCCGATCACCCGTCCGCGCTCGCTGCCCATCGCGCTCGCCTCGTTGACGAGCACGGCGATCGGCGTCTTCAGTGAATGGGCCAGATTGCCGACCTGGGTGCGCGAGCGCTCCACAATGCGGCGATTGTTGTCGATCAGCGCGTTCATCTCGACCGCCAGTGGCTCGATCTCGATCGGAAAGTGTCCTTCCAGCCGTTCCGCCCGGCCGGTGCGCACGTCGCCCAGCGCGGCGCGCACCGCCCGCAGCGGGCCCAGCCCGAACAGGATGGCGAGGCCGTTGACCAGCACCGTCCCCAGCCCGACGGCACCGAGATAGAGGGTAAGGATGCGATCGAACTCGCCGATCTCGGCGGCCACCACGCTGGCATTGCCCATCACCCGAAACCGCGCCGCGTGGTTCCGGCTGTCGAGCACGACCTCGGTCTCGATGATCCGCAACTGCTCGCCATCGAGGCCGTCGGCATCGTAGCTGCGCCGATAGGCGGCGTCGAAGGGCACCTGCGCGGTCGCGGTCGGCGGAACGTCGAGGATCCCCAGCGAGCCGGAACTCAGCCGTCCCTGCGTGTTGGCGCTGGCCGGCACAACCTCCCAGTACCAGCCCGACAAGGGCTGCAGGTAGCGCAGGTCGCCGAGATCGGGCGAGCCCGACAGATAGCCGGAATCGCCGACACTGACGCTGTTGACGAGATTGTAGAGCTGCGCCGTCAGGAGGTCCTCGAACCCCTTGCGCGCGGTCCGCTCGTACAACGTCGAGATCAGCCCGCCGGCCACCGCGAAGGCGACGATCGCCCACACGCTCGACAGCAGGATGACCCGGGCGGTGAGCGACCTAACCGCCGGTGCCGCCATCATGCATCCTGTAGCCCTGCCCGCGGACGGTTTCGATCAGCTCGGCGCCGCCGAGCTTCTTGCGCAGCCGCCCGACGAAGACCTCGATCGTGTTGGAATCCCGGTCGAAATCCTGGTCGTACAGATGCTCGATCAGTTCGGTGCGCGAGACGATCTGGTCCTGATGGTGCATCAGATAGTCGAGCAGGCGGTATTCGTGGGAGGTCAGCTTCAGCGCCGTGCCGTCGAGCGTCACCCGGGCCGCACGCGTATCGAGCCGCAGCGGACCGCAATGGATTTCCGAGGAGGCATGGCCGGCCGCCCGGCGGATCAGCGCCCGCAGCCGCGCCAGCACTTCCTCCACATGGAACGGCTTGGTGACGTAGTCATCGGCGCCCGCATCGATGCCGGCGACCTTGTCGCTCCAGCGATCGCGCGCGGTCAGGATCAGCACCGGCATGATGCGGCCGTCGCGCCGCCAGCGCTCCAGGACGCTGATGCCGTCCATCAGCGGCAGGCCGACATCCAGCACCACCGCGTCATAGGGTTCGGTATCGCCGAGAAAATGCCCCTCCTCGCCGTCCATCGCCTTGTCGACCACGTAGCCGGCGCCGTTCAGCGCCTCCACGAGCTGGCGGTTCAAGGTCTGGTCGTCCTCCACGACGAGTATCCGCATGCGGATCGTCCTCTCTCTGCAATGCTGCCGGCCGCGGTTCGGGCCGGATAATACGCGCGCCCCACCGGACGCGGCGCTGCCCGGCTTACGGGCGAATGGTCACCGTCGTCTTGCGCGGGCGGCCGCCGTCGGTGCCCGGCACCAGCACCGTCACCACGCAGACCGTCTGGCCGCCTTCGGTGCGGGTCGACACCGACAGCACCTCGCCACCGGTCTGCGCTGCGGCCTTGGATCCGGCGCTCGAACAGTCGGCCTGGGCAAGGCGCACCACCCCTTCTGTGACAGGCGCGGCCCGACGAACCGGCTCGCGCCAGCCGCCGGGCCCGTCTCGTGCCACGATAGGTCCCGCCCCGCATGTCACGGCGGCAAGAGACACAAGGATGATGGTACGAATTCGGGTCATGGATTGCCCAGTTCAACGGAGACGCCACCGGCCGCAGACATGGCAGCCGACACCTTCCTAGCAAGATCACACTGAACCGCCCATGAATGATGCCGCCCGAAGCGCAGATTGTCAGCCTGTTCGGGCTGCGGAATACGGCGGAGATCCGCCATGCTTCGAACCGTCGGAAGGTGCGATGGCGCCGCCGGACCCTATCGCAGGGTCTTCTGCGCCGCCAGCCGGCCGAGGATTGCGATCACAGCGCCGACCGCTGCAGCCCCGTTGGTCAGCGCCAGCACGAGCGCCTCGCTCGTTCCCGCATCGATTTCCACGCCGACGATTCCGGCGATGCCGGCAAGCAGCGCCACCAGACCGCCCCAGATGCTGCGCGACTGGTACCAGGGTTTGGTATCGATCATCTCGTCTCTCCTTTTTGGCAGGTTGTCGTCATCTCAGCCCGGACGGGCGAATGTCTGTACCGTCGGTATCCCGTCGCCCCAGACCGGGCTCGCTTGAGCGATCCGCACGATCAGCTGTGGCGGCAGCGCCCCGAACGCATCCGCTTGTTCGGCGGCCGAAACGGTAAGCGTCGGCTCGGTGCTCTGCCGCGTCAGAACGGTTCCGGACGCGTTACCGACCACCACCGAATAGAGCTCGCGCTCCTCGCCGAGGGGCACCTCGACGCCATCCCAGTTGTCGCCGCCGATCCGGCTCCGCCGGATCCAGGACAGGGTCAGCGCGCCGTCTGCGTGAAAGTCCACGCGCAGATGGACCGGTGAGAGCGGCTGCACGGACCGCATCCCCAACGTCGCGGATAGCGTCACCACCGCCGGGTCGTCGGTCAGCCGGCCGAGCGGCGTCACACGGACCGACAGTTCGCGGCCAACCTCGCTGGTGCTCAGGCCCAGTGCTTCGCAAGCTCCATCCAGCAGCACGAAGGCAGCGTCGGCTGCAGCGCCGCTTGCCATGGCATCCTCCGTGCCACCTTGGGCCCGCAGCAGATCGCGCAGTTCGAAGACTTGCGGCGCGATCTCGGTTGCTGTCGCGAATTGCAGAACCTCCCAGGTCCCTGATCCGCTCGCCACGGCGCACAGATTGCCGCCGCCCAGCAGTGCAGTCTCGTCGATCGCATACAGCGCGCCGCGATGCAGGCGTACGACGAGCCGGGTTCCGCGATCCAGAACGCCCATGGGCCCCGCCTGCAGTGCTGCGGTCAGAGTCCCGGTCGTTGCCGCACGGGTTGCGATAGCGCGCGTGTCGAAGGCCCCGCCGGCCCGCGACAGGCCAAGGCTGTAGCCGGCGAAGGGTTCGGCATGGATCGCATACCGGGCCCCCGCGATTTCCGCGGCGCCCTCCGGCAGCGGCAGATCGAGAAGATGCACGAGCGGCCGCGAGGCGCCGATCGGAACCAGCGGCCCCGGTCCCGGGCCCGCCGCACCCTGGTCGGGATACGCACTGCGCCGGGCTGGCAACAGCCGGGCCTCTATTTGACGGGCGAGACCACTCTCGATCCGGGTGATCAGCCAGGCACCGTCGCGCCCATCGAGCCGTACCGTATCGCCCGCTTCCAGTGCGAGCTCGGACCCGGCGACGGCAAACCGCGCGGTCTCCCCATCGCCGCCCGTCTCGGCCAGCATTGCGGCCGCAACGACGCGCGCATGATTCTCGTCGAGCACGACCGGCAGTTCGACGATCTCCTTGCGCGGGCGGTCGGCGCTGGATCGCACCGCCTCTGCTGCGCTTGGCTGGTAGGCCCGCGCCGGATCCAGATAGCCGAGCGACACCTCCTCGGCGCGCTCCCCGGCTTCGGCTCGACGCAGTTCGACATATGGCCCGTCTCCGTCGGCGAAGGCAGCGATCATGGCCTCCGGCCGCAGTCTGGCCAGGGAGCGCAGCACCAGGGTGCCTGCGGCAACATGGCCGACCGTTCCAGTCAGCCGCATCAGGTCTTCCAGCGTCTGCCGAGCCGTTCCGGGACCGCCCACGATGTAACCGGTGACCACGGCGTCGACGGCGGTAACGTCGAAGTCGTCAATGCCGTGATCGCGCAGGATCGCCGCAAACAATGCGTCGGCCGGGGCGTTTGCCAGCCGACCGCTCAGCCAGTGGCCGCGCCGCCAGTTGCCGCCGTCACTCCAGACATCGCCCCGGTTCGGAAAGGCGGGATACGGGCGCGCATCCCATGTCCACAGATGGATGTTGCCGGCGTCGACCATTCGTCCGCCATAGATCGGCGACACCGGATTTGCCGCATCGTTGAAGGTCGCGGAGGCCGGGTCCCAATAATCGAGCTGAGCCTCGAGGAAACGGCGCTGGGCGAGATCATCGCGACCTCCCGCGGAAAAATGCGGTGTATGGCTTTCCGAGGACTTCGGATCGATGAAGACGTTCGGCTGGTTGGCGCCCTTGTCGATCGCTGGACAGCCCAGTTCGGTGAACCAGATCGGCTTGCTCTTCGGGACCCAGGACGAGGTCGCGGCGATTTCGACGCCGCCGCGGCGCTCCACATGCGGGTTGGCCCACCAGCCTGCGATATCCTTGGCGCGATAGACCCAGGGCTTGCCGTGAGCTCCGTCGGCGATCGACGTGCGCAATCCCGCCGCCCGGTCGGCTGCGCTCGCATAGTACCAGTCGAAATACTCGCCGCCGGCGATACCCTGCCGCAGTGTCGGCCTGTCGTATTGCGAGACCGCGTCGTCCTCGCCCTCCCCGCTCGCGTCCCGCTGATCGGCCAGCGGCAGGTAATTGTCGATGCCGACGACGCTGATCGCCGGCGAGGCCCAGAGCGGATCGAGATTGTAGAAGACGTCGCCTGTACCGTTCGTCGGCTGGTATCCGGCATATTCGCTCCAGTCGGCCGCATAGGTGATTACAGCGCCCGGCAGCATCGCCGCCACGGCCTCGGCGATTGCGGTCAACCCCTCGACGAAAGGGAACGCCCCGTCAGCGTCGCGAATGCGGGTCAGACCCCGCATTTCCGAGCCGATGACGAAGGCATCGACGCCGGCCATTACCGCCAGCGTCGCCTGATGGAAGATCATTCGCCGATACGACCATTCCGCCGGTCCCGAATAGACGATCTCCCCATCCACGACGGCGAAATGCTGAGGTCCGGCCGTACCGAGAAAGGTCTCGATTGCGGCGCGCGCCGCGGCCGTGCCGCCGGTCGATCCCGTCCTGTCGGGTTCCAGATCCAGCGTCATCCGACCCCGCCAGGGATATGCCGCCTGTTCGACCGCGCCATAGGGATCGGGCAGCCCGTTGCCGGCGGGCACGTCCATCAGCACGAACGGATAATAGGTGATCTTCAACCCGCGGGCCTTCAGATCGGTGATGGCCCGCATCACGCCTTTGTCGCTCGGCGTGCCGCCGAAAGCCGGCCCCCCTTCCACCTGGCTGATCAGCCGCGCCCCCTCACGGCCGACGCCCCCGGCTCGCCAGATTTCCGTTTCGTCGCGCGCGCCGGTCTCGATGCCCGGCCGCAGCGTGCAATGTCCGGCACGCAGATCGTCGCCGAACCACGACACCACCAGCGCCGCCCGTTCCAGCGCCGGGCAAAGCATGGACAGTTCGTCCAGCGACGCAGTCCAGTCGCTCGGCCCGAACAGCATGTTGCGGTTCATCAGACGATCCTCGCCCGGTCCCAGCCGCTCGCGCACCGACATTGGGTCGACCCCATGCTCGGTGGCGCCCGGAATGATCGTCACGGCGCGGATCTGGTCCTCCAGCCACCCGATCGGCCGCAGAACCTCGCAGCTGATCTGCGGCAACCGGTTGCCCCAGCGTTCCAGTGGCAGCCGCTCGAAGACCAGATAGGCCAGCCCCCGATAGGCCGGTGCATTGCCGAGGCCCTGCCGCGCGGCGATCAGCGGATCGGGCGACTGCGCCTCGTCGCCGCGATAGACACGATGGACGATCTGCTCGCGGTCGATCTCCTCGCCATCGGCCCAGACGCGCCGGATGCCGGCGATCGGCCCCTCGCAAAGGCCGACGGCAAAATTGCCGAAATAGCTGTAGGTGGTGGTCTCGACCTTCTGTCCGCCCCCCTTGCCGCCGTGGCGTTCGGTTTTCGACGCCTCTTCGAAGCGGGTCGCCCAGATGACCTGCCCGGCGATCCGCGCCGAACCGTAGATCCGCGGAATGCCGGCGCCCTCGTCGGCGCCCATGATGCGACTCTCGGCCAGCCGTGGCCCTTCGGTGTGGCGCGTGCGGCCAAACAGTGTGGCGTCGATGGAGGCACCGGCCAGCGCTCCGGCCGCGCGGCCGAGAACTGCGCCGAAGGGGCCGCCGAGAACGCCACCGACGAGACCGCCGGCGGCCTGCAACAGGATCGTCGCCATGCTCTACTCCGGAAAGCGAAAGACGCCGGCAATGCAGCGAGTCCAGGCATGCGGCATGGGCGATGTGACGACTGCGGCGCCCTCATAGGCGTGAATCAGCCGGTCCCCGGTGTCGAGAATGCCGCAATGGGTGGCCGGCGCGCCGGCCCGCCAGCAAAACAGGAGGACATCGCCCGGCCGGGCGTCGGCGCGCGCGATCTCACGCAGATGTCGCCGCGCCCCCGCCAGCAGCCGGTCGGCCCCGTTCCGTGTCGCCCAGTCTACCCGGTAGGGGCCCGGATCCTCGGGCTCGGCGCCATGCAGTTCCCGCCAGACGCCACGCAACAGACCCAGACAGTCACAGCCGCTGCCCTTCCGGCTGCCTTGATGGCGATAGGGCGTGCCCAGGAAGCTCCGCGCCACGATCAACGGCGGCGGCTCTTCCCGCCATGCTTCGTCGACAAAATGCTCGCGGCCTGCGATGAGATTCGCGCTCATGGCACCACCGGTGATCCATCGTGCCGGCCGTCGCTCTTGGCGACCGCCAGCGCCGCATCGCTGCCCGGCATATGGGGAAAACCTCGGAAATTCGTCGAATTGGCGAAGCGGTCGCGACAGGTGGCAAAGCTCTTGTCGCAACCCTGGACGAGCCGCACCCGGTCGCCTTGTGCCGGTGCCGCACCGATCGCTTCCGCCAGAACCAGCGACATGGTGCCGTCGCCCTTCGCGGTGGCCGTGATAATGTCGGCGCCGAGGCCGGCGGCTTCACCGTCGAGGAGTGTCAGCCGGCCGTTCTGGAACAGCGTCGGCGCGCTGCCGGAGACGTCGGTCACCACCAGTCGTGCGGCCTCGCCACCGGCAATGTCCGTCTCGACCGTGTATGGGGCCACCGCCGCCGCGAAGCCGCAGCGTGCATCGCCGAACACCGCATCGCATCGTCGCCGATAGATCCGTCCCCGCACCCGGTCGAGCTGGGCCGCGACACCGCGCAGTTCGGCGGTGAAGCCGGTCTCGCCCCGCTTCACTTCGCCCAGTTCCGCGACATCAACGAGCACGCGATCCTCTGGATTCTGCCAGTTGACGACGAAGGTCTCGATCCGCGCCGCGTCGTAGCGCCCTGCCCGGATGTCGGCCTCCTCGATGGCGGTCGAAGCCAGCGCGCCCTCGACCTCGCGGCTGACCGCCGCCAGCCCCAGCATTTCCTCGGCCTCGGTGCCTGTCAGCCCCGTCGCTGCTTCAAAACGCGTCCCCCCGAACGTGAGCGGCGCATCGTGATCGGTGAACCCCAGCACCAGGCCGTCCCGCCGGGTCAGGCGCCAGCAATGGGCCAGCGTCGTCTGCTGACCATGCAGATGGGCTGCCAGTGCGGGTGGAAGCGATCTCATGGGCGTATCTCGATGAGCGGAATCGACGGAATGTCGCCGGCCTCGAAGGCCGCGACGTTGATCCTCAGCTGATCCATGTCGAAGCGTACCGGGACGTCGAAGGCGTAGCCGGCGGTGATCGCCTGCCCGGTTTCCGGCGGCTCTGCGAAGGTGACGATACCGGTTGTCGGGTCGATGCTGACCCCGGCCGTGACCGCATCGCCGTCCACGGCGATCAGGATGCTGCTGGCCACGGGCTTGGCAATCGGCCGGACATAGCCGTCGGGCCCGGAACCGTAACGCTTTACCAGTGCAAAAAGCGTGGCTTCGCCGTCACCGACGCCGATCGCCTGATCGAGCGCGCTGGGTGTTGTTCCTGGCGTGCAGGACTGCCAGTCCAGAGGATCGTGGAACCGGAACCCGGTCAGGCCGCCCCGATGCGCCTCGAAGAATTCCAGGACCGCCACGAGGTCGCCGAAGCTGCGCACGCCCGATCCGGCATCGTAGCGACGGACCGAATGACGATGGCGCTGATTGCGATGCTCGAAGCCCGTCGACAACCGCACGATCTCGGTACGCCGTTCCGGCCCACCGCTCGTTCCAAAGGACACGCGCAACGGAAAGCGTTCCTCGCTGAAGGCTGCGATCGTCATCACATCCCCCGCTGTCCGCGGCTCGCGGCCCGCGCCAGCATCGCCTGGATTTGCGCCTCCGACCGCCGAAAGCTCGTTGCGTCCGGCGTCGTCACGTTGAAGATGATCGCGGGTCCCCCCGACGCGCTCGCACTTGCCACACCCAGTGTCCCGTCGCTGCCTCGCTTCAGAGGGAGAACGGCCTCCGCGCCCGCTTCGCCCATCAGACCGAGCTTGCCAGCCGTTGGAAAATAAGTCGGCGCTGCAACGATGCCGCCCTTGGCGAAGGGCACGATGTTCGCGGCGGGCACGCCGGAGCCGCTCGCAACACCGCCCAATGCGGCCCCCAGAACGTTCGACGCCAGGTCCGTCAGCGGCTTCAGCGCCGCATCCAGCGCGATCGTCGAGATCCGCTGGCCGAGCTGGCGCAGCACGCCGTCGAGCGAGCGCCCGCCCGTCACCGCGCCCTTCATCGCCGACGCGATCGCTGAACCGAAGGAATTGGCGCGCTGCGTCAGGTCACCCATCGCCTGCTCGAACCCGCTGGTATCGGCGACGATCGCGACGTTCATCGTCTCGTCCGGCTCCATCCTGTCACCTCGTCAGTTCATGGAATTGCGGTCGGGAAAGCGCCGCATCAGTGCAGCCAGCGCGGCCCGTCCGGGCGGCTCGCCGGCGGCGGCGCCAAATGGAGCAAACGCGGCCGCCAGTTCGCGCGGTGTCGCAGTCCAGAATGCATGCGGCGACAGGCGCAGCAGGCCGAGCCCCGCCTGCATCGCCTCGGTCCAGGGAAACGCCGTGCCGGGCGCCGGGTGATCCGGCACGGCGTTCAGGGGTTTGGCGGGCGCTCCGCCTCCTCGCCCGGCGTGCCGAAGGCAGCCGCCAGCAGTTGCGCAGCCACCGCCGCGGCGCCCGCCGCGCCTCCGTCGATCCGCATGACCGCCACCTCGGCCTCGCCGATGTCGGTGCCGCCGCCGCGCAGGCCGGCCGCCAGGATCCGCGTCAGGTCCCGCGCCGACAGCCGGCCGGTGCCGAAGCGCTCCACCAGCCCGGCCAGACTGTCCGCCGCGAAGGCGTCCTCCAGTTCGGCCAACGCACCCAGCGTCAGGCAGAGCGTGCGCTCGCACCCGTCGATGATCGCCGGCACCTCGCCGCGATGCCGATTGACCGCCATCGTCAGACCGCCGCGAATGCCAGCACGCCGGCCGATTCCAGCGTCGCCTCGAAGGTGATCTCGCCATTGTGCTCGCCGGCATATTCCAGCGCCGTGAGCTGGAACGGTCCGGTGATCGTGCCGAATTCCGGGATCGCCACCTGGAACGGCACGATGTCTCCGGCGAAGAACACCTGCCGCAGGCTGGCGTCCGAGGCGGCATCCTTGAAAATGCCCGATCCGGACAGCGAGGCCCGCTGCACCCCGGCCCCGCCCAGGAGTTCGCGCCAGCGGCCAGCGCTCTCGGCGTCAGTGATGTCCACCGTCTCGGCGTTGAAGGCGATCCGCCGGGTCCGCAGCCCCGCCACGGTGACGAAGCTCCCGTCCCGGTTCTCGTCCATCTTCAAAAGTAGGTCCTTGCCTCTTTGTGCGGCCATTCGCGTCGTCCTTTCCGCCCCGGTGCGCGGCGCACCGGCCAAAGAAAAGGGCGGCCCCGAAAGACCGCCCGTGTCGATGTCGCTTGGATGTCTGCGGGACCCGTGCCTCGCGCCGGCTGGCCGTCAGGCCAGCGGTTCGGTCACTGCTCGGAACCGCAGGATACCGTGATAGGTGGCCGAGTCCGGTTCCTGCCGTGCCTCGGCGAACTGCAGTTGCAGATTGACCAGGTGATGGCCCTCCAGCGGCAGATGCGCGTCGTTCAGCCGGCCGGCCACCTTGTCCATGATCTCGTAGGTCTCGGCCTTGCCGCCCCCCTTCGCCCAGACATGCAGGGTCAGGATGTGCTCGGAGCCGTCCTCGGTCCCGGTCGACCAGTCCACCACCGCCGTGCGGCCGACCGTCAGATAGGGAAAGCTTGCATGTTCCGGTCTCCGGTCGAACACCTTCGGCCCGCCCAACAGCGATGTCAGCGATGGGTCCGCGGTCAACGTCTCGAAGATCGTCGTCTGGAGTTCGGCACTGGGATGCGCCATGTCGTCCTCCTCGCTCACGGATGTCTACAAGATGATATATGGCGTGCCCTTGCGTCCGCCAGACGGTCTGCGACCTCTTATTCCTCGTCGCGCACAAGTGATCGCGCCGGCCCGCAAGATCAGACCCTCGCCGGCGAGCCTCGCGCATCACGAAGATCGTCGCCCCGGTCCGTATCGCGATCGTCCAGCGTCCCGAGATGCCACGGCATGTTGGACGTCGACGGCCAGTTCCCGGCCGGCGCCGTTGAGCGCAAGCGGCCCGGCCGGCGAACTGCGCGCACCAGCCGTTCGAGCGGCAGGCGGCTGCGCAGCCGCCGGATCTCCACCGAAATCCGCATCACGCTTCCTCCTCGCACCGACAGACCAGAAAGCGCCCCGTCTCGTCCGGGTCGTGCACCGAGGAGATGACGAGGCGCCGCGCCCCGATGCCGAAGGCACGCCCGCGCACCACCTCCCGGCTCGAGCGACAGATCACCCGGTGCGTGATCGTCGCCTCGTGCCGGTCGAACCGCTCGCGCGCAGCCACGGACACCGGCTCCACATGCACCGACAGCTCCCGAACCTCCGTCCAGCTCGTCGCCGCGCCGCCGGTACCATCCGGAACCGGTTCGGGCACCAGCAGCACAGCACGCTTGCGCAACAGCCCCGGATCGAGGAACAGCGGCGCCATCAGATCCGCACCCGCCGGTAGGGCGCGATCAGCGACCGTGCGAGCTCCGGCATCACCGCCGGCTGCTGTCCGGGATCGACCGCGGCCCGCATCTCGTAGGACGCCGCCACGATCACCAGCAGCGCGGTCCGCAGATTCTCCGGCACCGCACCAGCCGCAAACCCCGCCTCGAACTCCACCTCGACGCCATTCACCGATGCCGCGCGCACGGCCGGCGACACCCGGATCGCCTCTACCCCCAGTGCCCGCTCGACGATCGCCTCGCCGGCCTCGAACATCGCGGGCACCCCGCCCGACGGATAGGCTGTCACGCCGGTGATCGCCCCCAGCGGCCGGCGGGCGATCTCTACCCAGCCATCGGCTGGCACCGGATCGAGCGCCAGCCGGAATGCCCGCTGCACCAGGACCAGCCCGGCCATCGCCTCGATGGTCTGGCGCGCCGCGCGGATCAGCGCAGCGATCAGATCGTCCTCGTCGTCCCGGTCGATCCGTGCCCAGGCTTTTGCCTCGGCCACGCTTGCCGGCTCCTCGGCCCCGCCGAGCCCCAGATCGATGATCGTCATCTGTCCCTCCGCCAAATCAAACGGCCGGGCGTCTGCCCGGCCGTAATCCGTCTCGCCCTTCAGCCCGCCCGTCAGGCCGCGAAGTCGAGGAACTTGGCGGCGTCGAAGTCCTGGATGCCACCCCCGACCCGCTTGGTCGTGTAGAAGAGGACGTAGGGCTTGGCCGAATAGGGATCGCGCAGGACCCGCACGCCCTGCCGGTCGACGACCAGGTAGAAGCGGCCGAAATCGCCGAAGGCGATTGCCTTCGCGTCCGCCGCGATATCCGGCATGTCCTCGGCCTCCACAGTCGGGAAGCCCATCAGCGTCGCCCGTGCCCCGGCGCTGGCCGGCGGCTGCCACAGATAATTGCCGTCGCCATCCTTCAGCTTGCGCACGCTCGCCTGGGTGCGGCGGTTCATCACGAAGCTGGCGTTCTGCCGATAGCCAGCCTTCAGCGCATAGACGAGGTCGAGCAGGCTGTCGGCCGCCTCGCCCGGCGCGAAGCCGCCGTCGGCGCCGGTCGACACCGTGCCGACCGAGCCCCACGCCCAGGCGCTCTCGTCGACTGTCGGATAGGTCATGAAGCCCTTCGGCTTGGCCACGCCGTCGCCATTGACGAAGGCCGCGCCCTCCTGCGCCGCGAAGGCCTGCTCGACCTCGTCGCCGATCCAGCGGTCGATATCCACCGCCGCATCGTCGAGCAGCGCGTTGGTCGCCGCCGGCATGGCGTAGAGTTCCATGGTCGGAAAGGCGAGTTCGGCGAGCTGCGGTGCGGTGGTCTGCGGCCGGGCATCCGCCTCGCCCACCCAACCGGTCTGCGCGCCGTCGATCGCGAAGGGCTTCTTCAGGACGGCCGCCGAGACCATGCGCACCGTCGCGATGGCGCGGATCGGCGAGATCGCCGCCAGCCGCCGGCCGATCTCGGTCTCGGTCTCGTCCGGCACCAGGAAGCCGCCATCGGCGCCGGTGAGGCTCGACATCGCCTTTTCCTCGAGCCGGCGCAGCCCCTGCTCGTCGCCGCCGCGCACATAGCGCTCGAAAGCGCTGCGATGCTCGCTCGGCCCGGCCGCCGGCCGGCGTTCGCCCCCGCCCAGAGCCGGCCGCGCCTCCTTCAGGATCAGCCGCTCGACACGCCGCTCCTGCTCGTCGAGACTCTTGGAAATCCGATCGACCTTCTCCTCGGTCAGGACGTCGGCGCTCATGCGCTTCTCGATCTCGCCCAGGCGCTCGTCATTGGCCTCGCGAAAGCTCTCGAAGGCCTGCATGAACTCGTGAAAGGCCGCTCCGGCCTCCGGCGCATGCGCCTTGGTTTCGAGGGACGGATGGGAATGGTCGCTCATGCGGATTCTCCGTTTCGCTTCAGAACAGTTCAGATGTCAGGCGGCAAAGCCGGTCGCGGCCCGGGCGCCCCGCGCGGCGGCCAGTTCCGCCGCGCTGGCGACGCCGGCCAACAGGCGCGCCCGCTCCTGCATCGGGAAGGTCACCAGCGAGACCTCCCATAGATCGATGGTCACCAGCCGTCGCCGGGCGGTGCCGGCGGCGCGGCGCGCCAGCCTGGTGCGAAAGCCGATGGACAGGCCGTCCAGCGCCCCCGCCGCGATCAGCCCGGCTGCCTCGCGCCCGGCCGCCGTCGCCAGCGCGAGGACGCCCTCGACATAAAGGCCGGTGCGATCCTCGCGCACATGGTGCCAGCGGCCCACGGGCTGGCCGGGATCGTGCTGCCAGAGCATGGCGATGCCGGCCATGCCACGGCGCAGGACCGATGCGGCGAAAGCGCCCGGCTCGATGATGTCGCCGGCGAGATCCGTCTCGCCGAAGATCGCCGCATAGCCGCGGATCGACCCGTCCTCGGTCACGCCGGGCGCCGTGCGGGCGCGCAACCCGCCGGTCACCGCTTCCTCCACGGCCGGTTCTCGCTGCCCCGGAACAGCCCGTCGGCAAAGCGCGACAGCACGCCCAGCGCCCACCAGGCGCACAGGCTTGCCGAGGCCGACCCCATCAGCGCCAGTTCCATGGCGCTCAGCGTCTGGCCGAGGTCGAGATGCTCGGCCAGCATCAGCCCCGCCGGCGGGCCGAACACCACGCCGGTCACCATGCCGATCAGAAAGCGCGAGGCCGCTTCGCGCCGGCCCTTCGGCAGCAGATAGGCGACCGAGATCGCCGACCCGGCCGCCGCGCCAAGGATCTTCGACGCCCAGAGCGCCAGAACGGACACCGGCTCGACGTTCATCAGCACCTCCATGGAATGGTCGCGCGCCGGCCGGCCCGCTGTCCCGGACCCCGGTCAGACGTCATGTCGTTTGATGGCAAAAGGCGCTCTGGATCCGCCGGGCGGCACGCATGACCTTCCCGCGTGCCGAGGGGCACTCCACTGGCCCCCCCGATCGCCCTCACCCCTCGGCGCCGTACCCCACCGCCTCGCGCTTTTCCGAGCGCGACAGGAAGTCCGCCGCCCCGACCCGCGCCCACAGCGCCTCGCGCTCGGCGCTCAGCCCCTCGACCCGGTCGAGATCCTGCGCCAGCCGCAGGTCGGGCGCCCCGAAATGGCCGCCCAGCCAGTCGCCGATCGCCCCGGCCAGGCGTCCCGCCAGCGGCAGCACCGTCAGCCGGAAGAAGGCGCGGTTGGCCTCGGCATAGTTCGCATAGGTCAGGTCGCCGGGGATCCCCAGCAGCATCGGCGGCACGCCGAAGGCCAGCGCGATGTCCCGCGCCGCGCCGTTGCGCGCCTCGATGAAATCCATGTCCTTGGGCGATAGCGCCATCGCCTTCCAGTCGAGCCCGCCTTCCAGCAGCATCGGCCGCCCGGCCCGCGCCGCCCCGGCATAGCCGCTTTCGAGTTCGGCTTTCAGCCGGTCGAACTGCTCGGGCGCCAGATTGCCGCCATCGGCCGGCTGATAGACCAGCGCGCCGGACGGCCGGGCCGAATTGTCGAGCAGCGCCTTGTTCCAGCGCGACGCCGCATTGTGCAGGTCGAGCGCCGTCTGCGCCGCGGCCAGCGGCGAATAGCCTGCCGTTTCGGCCAGCGGATGGAACAGCCGCACATGCAGGAGCGTCGCCGGCCGCTCGCCATTCCCCTCGGCAGCGATCCGGCGCACCGCGTGGCCGGCGCGATATTCATAGGCCTCCGGCCAGCCGTCGCTGCCCTCGACGATCCGCACCCGGTCCGGCCGCAGCGCATGCAGCGCCCGGATATCGCCGTCGATGCCGGTCGCCTCCAGATAGGCGTTGCCCGACAGGAGCAGATGCCCGCACAGGGTCTCGGTGAGGCTCTGGCCGTCGCTGGCAGGGTTCGGCCGGCGCAGGAGGTCGAGGATCGGATGCGCGGCGACCTCCCGGCTGCCCTCGTAGAGCAGCATCGGGATCGCCGCCGCGGTCTCGGCAATCAGCCGGACCGAGCGGTAGACCACCGGGTTCTGCATGAAGCCGGCCCGCGCCAGCCCCTCATAGCCGCGCTCGCTCCACCCGCCCGGATCACCGCCGCCGGAAAACACCAGCGCCCCGCCGGCAGACCCCACGCCCTTGAACTCCCCCGGCGCCGGCGAAAGCGCACCACCGCTTCCGCCTCCAAGCCAGTCGGCGATCGTCCGTGCCAGTCCCATGGAATGTCTCCAGATTGCTTCGAATGACGCGGAAGCCGCCTCAAAGCCCGCGCACCCGCGGGTCGCGCACCGGGCCGGTCAGCGCCGTCACTGCCCAGACCAGGGCGTCCAGCCGGTCGGGCGAGCGCCCGCCGCTCAGGCCGTCCGGGCCGAAATCGGCCATTTCGTCTTCCAGTTCGGGAAACCGCCCCGCATGGCGCACCCGGCCCTGCTCGTAGAGCGCCGCCACCGGCTCGGCCCGCAGCCATTTGCCCCGCGACGCCCGCACGGCGCGAAACGGCACGCTCGGCGCACAGGCGCGGATCACCGCTTCCACCATGTCGCCGCCCTGGTTCACCTCGGCGACGATCCGGTCCGCCTCCAGCCGCTCGAACAGCGCCACGGCGGCGCCCGCCCATTGATGCGGCTTGGCCCCGCGCCGGCTTGCATCCGCCAAAACATAGATCGTGCCGTCCGCCGCATGGCCCGCCGCGACAATGCCACAGGCATCCGAGCGCGTCGTCGCCGTCGCCGGCGGATCCACCGCCACCACCACCCGCCGCAGGTCCGGCGCCGCGCGCACCCGCGCCCTGTCGATCGCCGCCACGTCGAACAGCGCGTCCTCGCGCGCCTCCAGCATCAGCCCTTCCAGCTCCTGCCGGCCGAGCCGCGACCCGCCATAGCGGGCCTCCATCGCCGCCAGAAATCCCGGCGCCAGGTTCGCCGCGTTCTGAGCCGTGCGCATATGCGTCGTCGCCGTCCCGGCATCTGCCATCAACTGTTTCAGGAGCGGGATCGGCCGCGGCGTCGTGGTGAACAGCGCGCGCGGCCGCACCCCCAGGCGCAGACCGAACTGCAGATTGTCGAAGCACGCTTCGCCATGTACCCATTTGGCGAATTCGTCGCCCCAGGCCGCATCGAACTGATAGCCGCGCAGCGCGTCCGGGTCCTCCGACGAGAACACCTGCGCGATCGCCCCGTTCGGAAACACCAGCCGCCGCCGGCTCACCTCATAGACCGGCCGCCCCTCCACCGAGGCCGCCACGATCCCGCTTTCGCCGGCGATCATCACCTCGCGCGCATCGCCCAGGGTTTCGGCGATCAGCGCGATCCGGCCATGCGGGCGCGCGGCGATCGGCGGTGCCCCCGCCGCCATTGCCCGCACCCATTCGGCGCCGGCCCGGGTCTTGCCCGAGCCGCGCCCGCCGATCAGCAGCCATTGCCGCCAGTTGCCCGGCGGCGGCAATTGCGAGCGCCGCGCCAGACGCAGCCAGTGCGGCGACGCGCTCGCCAGCACCGGTCCCGGGTACTCGCCCGACAGCGCCGTCACTTCCGCCTGATATTCCGCCTCCGACAGCAGCGGCAGCGCCGCGTCGTCCCTTGCCGCAGCGGTTCCAGCCTCAGAACCGTTTTCGCCCCCGTCCGCAGCGCCAGCTCCATGGTCGCCCCCGGTGGCGCCGCTCCCGTCGACCCGGGACGCTGTAGCTGCCCCACGCGGCATATCCGTTCGACCCAATCCGCCAGAAGCGCCTTCGCCGCCGCCGTCCTTACCCGTCGCGCCAACCCGCCGCCCGCCGGTCATGCGCCATCCATCGCCGCGGAAGGCCCCGCCGGCCCGTCGTCCACCGGCTGCGGGTCGCCCGCATAGGTCCCGTCGGCATCGAACAGCCTCGCCCCCTCGCGCCGCCGCGCATCGAGGCTGCGCAGCCGCGACAGAAACTCCTCGCGCAGCCGGGCCGTCTCCGCCGCGTCCGCGTCGCCGCCCTCCACCGCCAGCCGTTCCAGCCGCTTCAGTTCCAAAAGCTTTTCCAATGTGCGCGCCGCCTGGCCGATGCTTTCCACCCGCTCCTTGGCGGTCGCCCGACGCGGCGCCGGGGCGGCCTCACCACCAGCCTTCGCCGGCGCCCGCCGCTTCGCCCCGCCGGCGGTTGCCGTCCTGGCGGCATTGGCCCGGGCCGCACCGGCGGCCCGCGATAAAGGAATATTGTCCGAAAACTCGGCATGCAGCGTCTCGACCTCGCGCCGCAGCAGGACGAACAGGCGCTCCGACAACAGCTCCGCCATGCTGCACCTGCCCCCGAGCCCGTCGCCGGCGACACCGGCCAACAAAAAGGGCGCCGGGGTCAAACCCCGCCGCCCGCAATTTCCCGACTGTATCTGAACCCTACCCGACCACCGTCACGCCGTCAAGGACTTTTTTCCTAGATCCTTCCACGCCCTCCCTAAGCCGCGTCGTCCATCGGGTTTTCGCCGGGCCAGGCCGCCAGATGGTCCTCGTAATCCTCCAGCGCCATGCCGGCCTCGCTGACCGTGCGACCGCGCACCGAGACGCCGGCCTGGTGCACCGTGTCGGGATCGCCCGAGACCAGGTGGTGCCACCAGTAGAGATCGCTCCCCTCCGCCACCAGCCGGTAGGCGCAGCTCGGCGGCAACCAGCCGATCGAGCGCACCGTCGCCACGTCCAGCGACACGCAGTCGGGCACCGTCGCCTGCCGGTTGTCGTAGTCGCGGCAGCGGCAGCTGTCGCCGTCCAGCAGCTGGCAGCCGACATTGGTCCAGGCGATTTCGCCCGTGTCCCAGTCTTCCAGCTTGTTGAGGCAGCAGCGCCCGCAGCCGTCGCAGAGCGACTCCCATTCCTGAGGGGTCATCTCGTCGAGGCTCTTGGCCTGCCAGAAGGGCTTGTTGCCGGAATCACGCATGGTTGAAATGTCTGCACTTCCTCGCGACTTTTTCATGATCTGGACGTATAGGGTACAAGCACTTCCTGATGAAGGGACGTCGCGTCGCGGCCGCATGCGGGCCGTCGGCGCACGGCCCGCCCGAGAGTGACAGGTTGACGTTGGACGATTCTCCCGAACAGCGCCGGCGGCGCCGGCAGCCCTCGCGACTGATCGAGGTCGACGCCTGGATCGACTCCAGTTTGTGGCGCTTCTTCCATGCCTTCGCGGCGTGGTGGGAAGGCATTACCGTGTTTTCGCGCAGGTTCCGTGTGCGCGGCTTCAACCGCTTCCTGTTCGAGGTTATGGGCGAAGGCCTGACCCTCGGTCTCGCCGGCTTCGTGCTGCTTCTGGCGCTCGCCCAGCCGGCGATGAAGGTCACGGCGAAGGGTCTGCCCCAGGAAACCGACTATTCCGTCCAGTTCCTCGACCGCCATGGCGACGAGATCGGCCGCCGCGGCGTGCTGCGCGCGGCCGCCGTGCCCATCGACGAGATGCCGGATTCCTTCATCAAGGCGGTGCTGGCGACCGAGGACCGGCGGTTCTTCGAGCATTGGGGCATCGACTTCTTCGGCCTCGCCCGCGCCATGTCGGAGAACGCGCGCGCCGGCGGCGTCGTCCAGGGCGGCTCCACCCTCACCCAGCAGCTCGCCAAGAACCTGTTCCTGTCCAACGAGCGGACCATCGATCGCAAGATCAAGGAAGCCTTCATCTCGCTCTGGCTGGAGTCGAATCTGACCAAGCGCGAGATCCTCGCCATGTATCTCGACCGCGCCTATATGGGCGGCGGCACCTTCGGCGCGGCCGCCGCGGCGGAATTCTACTTCGACAAGAATATCCGCGACGTCTCCATGGCCGAGTCGGCCATGTTGGCCGGCCTGTTCAAGGCGCCGGCCCGCTACGCGCCGCACATCAATCTGCCGGCGGCCCGCGCCCGTGCCAACGAGGTCCTGACCAACATGGTCCAGGCCAATTTCGTCACCGAGGGCCAGGTCGTGGCTTCGCGCCGCCAGCCGGCTGTCGCCGTCGACCGCTCTGCCACCCAGTCGCCCGACTACTTCCTCGATTTCGCCTTCGAGGAGGTCCAGCGGATCGCCCGTGACGCCGGGCTCGATCAGCGCAATTTCCTGGCCCGCACCACCATCGACATGCGCCTGCAGCAACTGGCCGACGAATCCGTCGAGTACCATCTGCGTCAGTTCGGCACCAATTACGACGTCGAACAGGGTGCCATGGCGGTCATCGCCGAGGATGGCGGCGTGCGCGCCATCGTCGGCGGCCGCGACTACGGCGTCTCCCAGTTCAACCGCGCCACCAACGCGCTGCGCCAGCCGGGCTCCTCCTTCAAGGTCTTCGTCTATGCTGCTGCCATGCAGGCCGGCATGACCCCGTCCGACACCATCGTCGACAGCCCGATCACCATCGGCCGCTGGTCGCCGCAGAACTACGGCCGCTCCTTCTCCGGCCGGGTCACGCTGGCCAATGCGCTCGCCCGCTCGCTCAACGTGCCCGCCGTCAAGCTCAGCCAGAAGGTCGGCATGGACAATGTCACGGCGCTGGCCAGGGAAATGGGCGTCGAATCCCCGCTGCGCGGCGACAAGACCATGGCGCTGGGCACCAGCGAGGTCACCGTCCTCGATCAGGCGACCGCCTATGGCGTCTTCGTCAATGGCGGCATGGATTCCCACCGCCACGCCATCATGCAGTTGATGGACGCCACTGGTAAGACGGTGTGGGATGCGCGCCGCGACATGCCGCCGCGCAAGCGCATCCTCACCGAGGATGCGACCAAATCCATGAACGAGATGCTCGTCGCGGTCTCCGAGCGCGGCACCGCGCGGCGCTCCCAGCTCTCCATGACCCGCGTCGCCGGCAAGACCGGCACCACCCAGAGCTACCGCGATGGCTGGTTCGTCGGCTACACCGGCAATTTCACCGCCGCCGTCTGGTACGGCAACGACAGTTTCCGTCCGACCCGCAACCTGACTGGCGGCTCACTCCCGGCCATGACGTGGCAGCGCTTCATGGAAACCGCTCACAAGAACATCGAGCTGAAGCCGATCCCGTTCATCGACGATCCCTTCCCCACCGAAAAGCGCGAGGTCGCGACCAGCGATGGCGAGGCGCCGCCCCCCGAGGCTGCGCAGATGCTGTCGCGTGCCGCCCAGGGCGTCCTCGACAACATCGTCGAGCAGTTGGAAGCGCTACCGCCCCTCGAACCCGAGCAGCTCGCCGCGGCCAGCGCGTCCGGCGCGCCCGCCGCGACGCAGCGCTAGACCGCCATCGGCCTTTTCCGGATCTGATCGCCCATGCGTCTTGCGCTCCTCGTCCTGATCGCCCTGTCGATCGCTCTCGGCCTCGGTGGCTGGTCCGCCGACTGGGCCCTGGAGCGCTCGACGGAGATCGGCACCGTCTCCGTCGGGCCATGGCAGGCCAATCCGCTGGCCGGGGCGCCCGATGCCGATCCCTATTCGAAGGCGCGTCTGGCCCGGCTCGGCAATCTGACGCTGGGGATCGGCGAAGGTATCCTGTTCACCGCCAACCGCGACGGCGCGGGCAGCCCGCTCAGGCGCGAATGCAATTACCGTCTCGCCGGCCAGACCCCTCCGGCCCGCATCTGGACCCTGGTGCCGTTCACGCCGGAAGGTCGGTTGATCCCGCCCGGCGCCGGTCGCAACGGCTGGCTGACCTCCAACAGCCTGATGCGCGACGAGGACAATTCCTTCGCCATCGCCCTCGGCCCCTCGGCCCGCGCCGGCAACTGGCTGGCCACGTCCGGCACCGGTCCCTACGTCCTGGCTTTGGCGCTCTACGACACGCCTGCCAGCGCCTCGACCGGGGTCGACAGCCTGACCCTGCCCGGCATTACCCTTGAGACCTGCTATGATCGCTAGGCTGCTCTACGCCATCGTCGTAAGGCTGCTCTATGCCATCGTCGTGGGGCTGTTCGGCGCCGCGCTCGTGCACATCATGGTGATCTTCGCCATGCCGCACCTGGCCGAGAACAACGCCTGGGGCCGCTTCGCTCGTCTCGGCCCGCTCAACGAGACGGTCCGCGTCGAGGCGCTGCGCAGTGCCGGCCCCGACACCATCGCCGCCGACCCCGACCCCGGCTCCGACCGTCATGACTTCGCCTTCGTCGACCCGGCCTTCGTCAATGCCAGCTGCCGCTTCTCGCTGGCCGAGGGCCCGGTGCGCATGATCGCGAGCTACGGTCCCACCACTTTCTGGTCGGCTTCGATCTACGATCGCCGCGGCGACAATCTCTACAGCATCAACGACCGCTCCGCCGTCGAGGGCGTTTTCGACCTGCTGGTCGGGACACCCGATCAGATCGTCGATGCCAATGCCGATGGCGATATCGTCGACGAAACCACGATCCCGGTCGAGGTCGATCTCGACGAAGGCTACATGACCATCCGCGTCCTGGTGGACGAGGAAAGCAAACGTCCGGCCGTCGAGGAATTCGTCGTGTCGCTGGCGTGCCGCCCGCTTGGGCCGGTCACTGCCAATCAGCCGGCCGCCAGTCGCGACGGCTGATCTGCCAGGCAGTCGGTCACGGCACTTTGCGGCGCGCCGCACACAAAGCTTGGCCGCCGACGAACGGCACCCGTTACCCGATCGCTATGTTCAGGCCTGCCGCTTCAGAACGGGCCGCTTCTTCACGCGATCGGGGATCGTCTCGCGGCGCACGCAGGGCAGGAGAATGATCTCCGCCGTCGCGTTCCCCGCCTGTGCGACCGGCTTTTGGCGCTGAAATCTGTCCGACTTGGTGTTCAGGCTCACAATGACTGCCATGGTACGATTCCTCGTCCAATGGAGCACGGCAACATCCAGTGACTGGCGCTGTCGACCCAAGGGCTGACCATCCCGGTATCGAATGCGATCCGGATGATCCTGATACCGGCGCGTTCGTCATTCGCGCCGTCCGCAGGGCAGCAGACCCTACGACAGTTAACAGCTTGCTAATGTTTCTTAGCTAAACCTTCCTCCCGGCGAAACCAAAGGTCAACCATACGGGAGCCCCATGAAGGACGTCCTGCCGCGCATCTACCGTTCCCTTGAAAAGGACATCCGGCGCGGCGGATTCGACACCATCGTGACGGCCGCGACGATGAGCTTCCTGACCCAGCGCGCGCCCGGCAAACGCCAGCTCCGCGAATTCGGCGATCTGGTCGCCTCGGCCTGGCCACAGCTCGGCGCCGACACCCAGCGCACGCTCGCCCAGTCCCTTGCCTCTGCGCCCAACCTGCCCGTCGGCATCGTCGACCGGATCTGCAGCGCCCCGCTCGATATTGCGGCGCCGTTCCTGCGCGCCAGCCCGTGCCTCGAGACCCGACATCTGGAGGCGCTGGCCCAGCGCCCGGACGCCGCCCTCCACGCCATTCTCGCCGAGCGCGTAGCCGCCGATGCGGTCCCCGCCGCCTCGACCCCGGTCTCTGTTCCCGCCGCTGCGGCAAAGCCCGCGACCCCGCCCGTCGCGGTCGCGCCGTCCGTCCCCGCGCCCGTGCGCCCGGATGCCGCCGCAGCCGCCCGCGCCGAGCTGTTCCGGCTGGCTCGCCCCGGACGTGCGCCAGCTAAGCCGTCAGCGCCCCAGGCAGCCGAGGCCCCATTGGCAACGTCGGTCTCCGGCCTCGTCGCCGACGCCCGCGCCGGGCGCATCGAACGCTTCTATGCCGGCCTCGGCCGCATGCTGTCCCTCGATGCCGCAACCCTTGCGACGATCGCCGAGGACGCCAGCGGCGAATGGCTTGGTCGTGCGCTGAAGGTATTGCGGGCCGGCCCCACCGATGCCCTCACCGCGATCATGCTGGTCAAGCCCCGCATCGGGGCGGATGTCGCGGCCTTCGAGGCGATGAAGACGACCTATCGCGGTCTGGATGTCGACGATTGCCGGTCCCGCCTCGGCCTCGCAAGGGCCCGGATCATGGTCGACGCGCCGGCACTGCAGCCGCAATCGGCCGATCTGGTGATCCGTCCCGTTGCCGGTGCGCCGAGGCGCAGCTTCGGCCGCCGCACCCTGCCGCCGGCCGTCGAACGATCCATCGGCAAGCGCTGAGGTCGATCCGCCGCTGCGCTATTCCGTGGCGAGCTCGATGAATTGCCCGGGGTCGCGGGTCTCGATCTCCACCACCCAGAAATCCGGGTCGAAGCGCGCCTCGCGGGCGAGTCGCGCGTCCAGCGCCGCCTCGTCCGCTGCCGGCTCGAGGACGAAGCGGCGCTCGCCGCTTTCCTCGCTCAGGCTTTGCGGCGCCGGCCCGTACAGCTGGAACGCCCCGCCCGGCTGTCGCGCCACGATGAAGATCGCGCCGGCCTGATCGGCGCCGCGGCGCGCGACGACGGCGAAATCGCCGGCCGCAAACAGCCGGCGCACAAGCTGCGCGACATGGAGTTCGCTGGTTATCCGCATCGGCGCGCGCGACCGCTCACTGGATCGCGCCGATCTCGATCAGCCGCTCCAGGATCCGCGGATCCGGCGCACCGGTGACTTCCAGCCCTTCCAGGGCCTCGAAGGTGCGGATCGCCTCGCGGGTGCGCTCGCCGGGAATGCCGTCGGCCGAGAGTTCGGCGACCTGCGCCGAGGTCAGCCCGGCCTGGATCCGGCGCACCAGTTCGCTGTCGCTGAGCTTGCCGATCTCGGCCTGCAGGGCGTCGTCCGGCGCGTCGGTGGAATTGTCCGGGACGTTCTGCGGAATCCCCCGCATCCGCTCCTCGATGCTGGCGATGGCGTTCGGCCGTGGCGACGGGTTCGGCGCCTGCGCCGTTACCTGCCGGATTTGCGACAGGAGCAGCGGCGTCGCCGCGCCATCCGTCTTCAGGCCGTGGCGGCTCTGGAACGTGCGGATCGCGGTGTCCGTGGCCGGGCCTGGGCGGCCGTCCACCGTCGCCTCGTAGATGCCCGCCTCGGCCAGCGCCGTCTGCACCTCGCGCACCAGCGGCACCGGCATCAGCGACGGATTGTTGCCGGCCACGCGCGTGCTGCCGCCCTCACCCGGCTCGCGCGTCGCCAGGAACGGGCTCGGATGCGGTCCCGGCTGGTGCATGGCGTTGATCGCCACGCCGCCGAACAGGATGGCGAACCCGGTCAGGCCCGCCGACAGTGCCGGACGGCGTGCGAGTGCACGCGCCACGCCCGCCGCGCCGCGACGGGTCAGGGCCAGAAGCGTCGTGCCCATGCTAGGCCGAGCGGCGCGCTTCGAGGGTCTGCGGGGTGAGGTTCGTTTGGGTGCGGGCATCGCTCAGAGCTACGACATTTTCCTTGAGGGTTGGTGTGGAATCGGCGGTGTCGACATAGACCGCCGGCAGACGGACCGTGACCATGGTCCCGACCCCCGGCTGGCTCCGGATGGACATGTCGCCGCCGTGCAGTTCGGCCAGTCCCTTGACCAGGGACAGGCCGAGACCGGTCCCCTGATAACGCCGTGTGGTTCCGGACGAAATCTGCACGAAGGGACGGCCGAGACGCTCGATATCGCATTCGGCGATGCCGATGCCTGTATCGCTGACCGCGAACTCGACCATCTGGCCAGTCCGCCGCGCCTCCAGCGTCACCACGCCGACCTCGGTGAATTTCAACGCGTTCGCCAGAAGATTCAGCAGGATCTGATGGCAAGCGCGCCGGTCGGCGACGATCTCTGCGTCGCGGAAGCCCTGTCGCATGTCCAGTCGCAGGCCCTTGCGCTGCGCCTCGTCGCGCACGACGTCGGCCGCTAGGTCCATGGCATCGCCGAGTGTGAAGGGTTCGGCCACCAGCTCGTAGCGGCCGGCCTCGATCTTCGAGACGTCGAGAAGACTGTTGACCACCGACAGGAGATGCTGCCCCGATTGGCGGATCAGGCCGACATATTCCTTCTGGCGATCGCTCTCGAAGCCGCCGAAGAACTCCTGGTCCAGAATGTCCGAGAATCCGATGATCGCATTGAGCGGTGTCCGCAATTCATGGCTGACCGCTGCCAGGAACTGGCTTTTGGCGGCCGACGACTGATTGGCGGCGTCGAGCGCGCTCTGCAGGGTCTGCGACTCGCTTGACGCTTCCGACGGGAAGGCGAGCGCCACATGCACCTCATCCGCACTTCCGCAAAAGCGCAGGCGTACCAGTAGATGGCGACCGTCGGCCCGGCGCAGCCGCGCCTCGGTGGCCGTCATGACGCCCGTCCGGCGGGCATCGGCCAACGCCTGGAGGAACGTCACGCGGTCGCCGACATGGACCAGTTCGACGAGGTTGCGACCGGTCAGCATGTCCTGCTCATGTCCAATGCCGCAGATCGCGGCTGGCGAAGCGGCTGTCACGGTTCCGCGGGCATCCAGGGCAAGGAGCGCCGCATCGAACAGTGTCGCGGCGGTTTCGACCGACGCTCCGGCCACAACGGTGACGGGCGCTGCAGCCCCCGGTCGCCGCGCCAGCCGCCAGACCAGCAGCGCGCCATATCCAAGAATCAGCGTCGCCGAGGCCGGATCGAGACCGGCCGTGAAGACCGGCGGACCAACCGCAAGAAGGCAACCGGCAAAGACCAGCGTCGAGGCGCCGAGCGCTGCGGCGAGCCCGCGCCGACCCGCGATGAACAGTTCTGCGGGCAGGATGGCCAGCACGATCAGCCAGGCGGCCGACGACGATTGGGCGGCCACGGCCGCCCAGCCGATCAGGCCGGCGACGAGCGTGCCGCCCAGCCATGCTGCATGATCGATTGCACCGGTGGAAGAGAGATAGGCCGCAGCGGCCAGTGCCATGCCGGCCACGATCAGCGGCGCCGCAACGGCCAGTACGCCGCTCTGCAGGACCGCCAGGATCGGCGACGCCACGGCGGCGAGCAGACCGGCGCCGATCAGTCCACCGATTGCCAGCGCCTGCAGCCGGCGCTCACGAGGATCGGCCACGGTGCCCGGAACAAGAACATCGAGCCGTTCGCCGATGAGAGACAGCGCGCCACCGGCCGGTGTTCCTGTCTGTCGCTCGTCCAACGCCTCGGTCATACAAGAACTCGCACTCACATTCGGGCCGCGGTCGCGAGGGCAGTTCGACGTCCGGCGGCGGTCGACCGTGATAATGCGACCGACGGTTTAAGGAAGCCATAAACCACAGCTTTTCGCGTCGGCTTCCGTCCCCGATACCCGGCATACAGCAGATTCGGACACGGCCAGCCTCCGCTTATGGTTAATGCTTCGTTAAGTGGTGCCGACCCCCTCACCGCTGGCGTTCGCGTTCGAGACTCCTGGAGATGCAGACAATTTGAATCAACTACGCGTCGCAGTTTCAACGTCCCCTTGGAACGGCCGTGGCATGGTGATGCTTATCGAACAACCGGTCGACCAGGACCGGATGCATGCTCTGCCATTTCGGGGATTGAAATGATCCGCTTCATCATCAGATCGGCCTTCCTGCTCGGCCTCGTCGCCCTGTTCCTGCCCAGCGGCCAGAACGACGGCGACGATGCGGCGACCGGCATCGATCCCTTCACCGCCATGATGGGGGCGCAGGCCGCCATCGCCGACATCTGGGGCTTCTGCGACCGGGCCCCCGCCGCCTGCTCGGCCGGCGGCGATCTGGTGCAGTTCGCCGGCGACCGGATCGGCGACGGCTTTGCCCTCGCCTATCGCACGATACAGGGTCAGGCCGCCCAGCCGGCGACCACCGACATCGCCGCCGTAAGGGCGACCGCGCCGCAGCACCCCGTTCCCGCCAGCGCGATCCCCGCCGGCAGTCGCCAGGACGACATCGTCACCGGCGCCGTGGCGCAGGTCCTGGAACTCGCCCGCCCCGCAACGCCCGGCCACACCCCAAAGCCGGCCGCCACGACTTTCGCCATGCCGGCGCTGGAGGAGACCCGGACGGTCGCCAGCCAGCCGCGTCCCGACGCCGCCGTGCCCGCCACCACGACGCCGGCCCGCCTGCCGATCCCGCAGCCCGCGCCGCGCGCCTGAAACCCCTCCTCCGAGATCGCATCCCCGCCCGGGCCTGACATCGCCGCCTGGTGACCTTATATCGCGATCAGAGCGGTCCCACGGCCGTATCGGGCCAGACCGGAGGCGGAATGCAGACGATCGAAGACATCACGGCGGATTTCGAATATCTCGACGACTGGGAAGACCGGTACCGTTACCTGATCGAGCTCGGCCGGGCCCTGCCGCCGATGCCCGACGGCTCCCAGACCGAGGAGAGCAAGGTGCGCGGCTGCGCCAGCCAGGTCTGGCTGGTCAGCGAATCCGACACGGCCAATCCTCCGCACCTCACCTTTCTGGGGGATTCCGACGCCCATATCGTTCGAGGCCTCGTCGCCGTGGCGCTCGCCCTGTTCTCCGGCAAGACCGCGCCGGAGATCCTCGAAGCGGACGCCGAAGCGACCTTCCTGCGCCTCGGCCTCAAGGATCACCTCAGCCCGCAGCGCTCCAATGGCCTGCGCTCCATGGTCGCGCGGATCAAGGATGACGCCCGTCAGGCCCTCGCCGCCGCCTGAGACGTCCGCCGTCGCGGACGGCCCCCGCCGCGACCGCACCGCGGGCGGCGGCCCCGCATGCCTTACTGTTCCGACGGCTGATCGCTGCCACTCTGCAGCCCGCCGATCGTCGGGCGCGAATCGGCGGTCCCCCACCGGCGAATGCGCCCTTCGCGGTGGCCGGCCTGCCGGTCGAGCCCGTAATGCCGCGCCAGAACGCCGAGCCCGGCCTTCAGCAGGAGCTTGGCGGAGCGAACCGGCCATAGTCGCTCCCGCTCGATCGTTTCCAGCCCCTTCAGGAAGCAGCAGAAGTCGAGCAGCACGCCGGAGAGTTCCGGCCCGACCGCCCCGATCGCGTCGTCCACCCGCCGCCGCGCGTCGATCGCCGAGTCCGAGACGTCCCCGCCACCGCGGCTGCCCTGCCCGCGCGGCTGCGCGTCCCAGCGCTGGCTGACGTCGGGCATCAGCTGGCCCCTCGTGAAATCGCCGCGCAACCGCTCGCCGGCCTCGACCTCCTCCGCCGTCAGGAACGTCGCGCCGTCCCGGCCCCTGCGCCTGGCGAGACGCGCAAGCGGCGATTCGTCGTCGTTGAACCCCGCCCTCATGCCGGCTCTCCGCTTCCGCCGCCGCGCCCAAGTGCCGCCCGAATCGCCGTGCCCAGCCGCTCCAGCCGTTCGATCACCGCGTCGAATTCGGCATCGTCCCGCCGATCCTCGATCCGCCGCACCGCATAGGCGATCGTCGTGCGGTCGCGGCCGAACGGCCCGGCCATGCCGGTCAGCGGAATCTGGAAGACCACATGGGCGAGATACATCGCCACATGGCGCGCCTCGCAGATCGGTGCGATGGCCCGGGTCGGCCGGTCGATGTCGCAGACCGGCACGTCGAGAAAGGTGCTGGCGATCTCCCGTGCCAGACGGCATCCGAGCCGCGTATCCATCGGCGGAACGCCGTCGCGGGCGGGCTGCAAGTCGGGTGACGCCGTTGCCGTCGGGACGCCCGGCAGGCCGTCCCTGTCCGACGAAATGTCGCTTCTGGCCGGGATCTCATCCTGCATCGCTGCCTCCACTGTTTCTGGATCTCCCCCGTTCTTAGGCCAGATGCCGGCGATTGTGGAAATTATTCCTATTGCATCGCGCGCGTTTCCGAACGTCGGATTGATCGTTCGGGCCGGAACGCCGGAGCTCGGGTGAACAAGCACAGGAATTTTTTCCCCGCCATCGCCCCTGCGCATCAGGCTCATGCGGACATCCGAGGAGGACATCCGCATGACCCCATCTTTCGACCGCCCGGCGTCGCAGCGTCGGCTTGAGGCCGCCGCCCGGAGCTATGTCGCGGCGCGCCGGAAAGTCGCCGCGGACCGCGCCGCCCGGCGTCAGCTTGCGGCGTTGCTGCGGCCATTCGCGCCTCCATCGCCGCGGGTCGAGGCGGCGATAGCGGCCGACGACCCGAGCTTCATTCCCGAAGGGCAGCGACAGGAGATGTTGTCGCGTCTGGCCGCCGAGCTTCGCCATCTGTCGCGTCTCGCACGGCGCGGCGACCGCGCCTACGACATCAACCGCCATCTCACCGCAAAGCGGTTGGCGCGCTGGCTCGGCGGCGCCGAGCGCTGGCTTCGCAGTCCCGCAGCGCCCGGCTCCGGCCGCTCGGCGAACGCCCGGTTTCGCCGTGCCGGCGGGCGCCGATCCGTGCCCTAGAGGAAGGCCCCGACAGACAAAAACCCAACGTTCGCAACACAGATCGCAGCGATACTAAGCCTGGAGTAGTATAGCTTGACACCCTTCGGATGGCTCGCCACAACATCGAACCTGTTCTTGATCGGGTGACTCACCGGGCATTGGCCTTGGGGCCCGATCGAACCCGAACGATCTGGGAGGATCACCGAATATGCAGAGTTTCACTCGCCTGCTGCTGGCCGGCACCGCCGCGGCTGCCGTCCTCGTACCGGCGACCGTCAGCGCACAGGAAGTGTCCAACGACGTCGTCAAGGTCGGCATTCTCAACGACCAGTCGGGCGTCTACGCCGATTTCGGCGGCAAATGGTCCGTCGAGGCCGCGAAGATGGCGATCGAGGATTTCGGCGGCACCGTTCTCGGCAAGCCGATCGAGATGGTCTCCGCCGACCACCAGAACAAGGCTGACATCGCGTCCAACATCGCCCGCGAATGGTACGACGTCGCCAATGTCGACGCGATCATGGAACTGACGACCTCGTCGGTCGCACTGGCGGTTCAGGGCCTGTCCCGCGAAAAAGAGAAGATCACCATCACCACCGGCGCGGCGACCACCGAGCTGACCGGTGGCCAGTGCAGCCCCTACGGCTTCCACTGGGCCTATGACACCCACGCACTTGCGGTCGGCACCGGCGGCGCGCTGGTCAAGGCCGGTGGCGACACCTGGTTCTTCCTCACCGCCGACTATGCCTTCGGCTACTCCCTCGAGGAGCAGACCGGCAACTTCGTCAAGGAGAATGGCGGCGAAGTCCTTGGCGCGGTCCGTCATCCGCTCGGCACCACCGACTTCTCGTCCTTCCTGCTCCAGGCACAGAGCTCGGGCGCCAAGGTCATCGGCCTCGCCAATGCCGGCCTCGACACCGCCAGCGCTATCAAGGGCGCCGCTGAATTCGGCATCGTCCAGGCCGGCCAGCAGCTCGCCGGCCTGCTCTTCACCATCGCCGAAGTCCACGGTCTCGGCCTTCAGGCTGCACAGGGCCTGAACCTCACCGAGGGCTGGTACTGGGATCAGAGCGACGAGAACCGCGAGTTCGCCAACCGCTTCATGGAGCGCACCCAGCGCATGCCGAACATGATCCAGGTCGGCACCTACTCGGCCGTCACCCAGTATCTGAAGGCCGTCGAGGCGGCTGGCACCGATGCCACAGACGCCGTCGCCGAGAAGATGCACGAGCTGCCGGTCGAGGACGTCTTCGCCAAGAGCGGCACCGTTCAGGAGAACGGTCGCATGGTCTACGACATGTACCTCTTCCAGGTGAAGGCGCCGGACGACTCCACCCAGCCGTGGGATTACTACAACGAGATCTCCACCGTGCCGGGCAACGAGGCCTTCCTCTCGGTCGAGGATTCGGGCTGCGACGTCGCCAGCTTCGCCAAGTAGGACGAACATGGGAACGGGGGCGGCGCCGCTGGCGTCCGCCCCCGTTCCGCTTTCTGGCCGGCTGCCCGATTCCAGGACAAGTGCCTGAAGTTTCGGCTTGCAGTCATGGGGTTTGGCCGATCCAATGCAGTTGCGCGACAGCCGTCACGGGGAGGTGACGACCGCGCTCCACGGGAGGAATCGATTTGATGACCATGAAGACCAGCCTCGTCGCCCTGTGCGCTGCCGGCGTCGCGGCCACCGCCGCCCTTCCCGCCGCGGCCCAGGAGATTTCCGACGACGTCGTGAAGATCGGCATCCTGAACGACCGCTCCGGCGTCTATGCCGACACCGCGGGCGAAGGCTCCGTCGTCGGTGCCCGCCTCGCGGTCGAGGATTTCGGCGGCACGGTGCTCGGCAAGCCGATCGAGATCGTCTCGGCCGACCACCAGAACAAGGCCGACATCGGCTCCAACATCGCCCGCGAGTGGTACGACACCCAGAATGTCGATGCGATCATGGACCTCACCACGTCCTCCGTGGCCCTCGCGGTCCAGGGCCTGTCGCGTGAGAAGAAGAAGATCACCATGACCACCGGCGGCGGCTCGACCGAGATCGCCGGCGGCCAGTGCAGCCCCTACGGCTTCCACTGGGCCTACAACACCCGCGCTTTGTCCCAGGGCACGGCCGGCTCGCTGGTCAAGAACGGCGACGACAGCTGGTACTTCGTCACCGCCGACTACACCTTCGGCGATTCGCTCCAGGGCGAGGCCACCAAGGTGATCGAGGCCAATGGCGGCGAAGTGCTCGGCGCCGTGCGGCATCCGCTCTCAACCACCGACTATTCCTCCTTCATGCTGCAGGCGCAGAGCTCCGGCGCCAAGGTCGTCGGCTTCGCCAATGCCGGCCTCGACACGGCGAACGCCGTCAAGGCCGCCACCGAGTTCGGCCTCGTCCAGTCCGGACAGAAGCTCGCCGCGCTGCTCTTCACCCTGGCCGAGGTCAACGGTCTCGGCGTCGAGGCGGCCCAGGGCCTGAACCTCACCGAGGGCTGGTACTGGGACCAGAGCGACGAGAACCGCGAATTCGCCGACCGCTACATGAAGGCCTTCGGCAAGATGCCGAACATGATCCATGTCGGCACCTATTCGGCGGTTCTGCAGTATCTGAAGGCCATCGAGGCCGCCGGCACCGACGAGACCGAGGCGGTCGCCGCCAAGCTGCACGAGATGCCGGTCGAGGACCTCTTCGCCAAGAACGGCAAGGTCCTGGAGAACGGGCGCATGGTCTATGACATGTACCTGTTCGAGGTGAAGACGCCCGAGGAGTCCACCGGCCCCTGGGACCTCTACAAGGAGGTCGCCACCGTTCCCGGCGACGAGGCCTACGGCACCGTCGAGGAAAGCGGCTGCGACGTCTCGTCCTTCCCCAAGGGCTGATCTGACAGCGGACGCCGGCCGGCCACGCGGGCCGGCGTCCATCCCGGCAATGCGTTTTAACGCCGACAGGAGTACCCCGCGCCGATGAGCGTATCCCCGCAAGAGGCGATTCTGTCCGCCCGCGGCCTGACCAAGGAATTCTTTGGCTTTACCGCCGTCAATTCCGTCGATCTCGACGTGCGCGAAAACACCATCCACGCGCTCATCGGTCCCAACGGGGCCGGCAAGACGACGGTCTTCAACCTTCTCACCAAGTTCCTGACACCGACATCGGGCACCATCACCTTCCGCGGCAAGGACATCACCAAGGTCAAGCCGGCCGATGTCGCCCGGCTCGGACTGGTGCGTTCGTTCCAGATCTCGGCGGTGTTCCCGCATCTGACGGTGCTGGACAATGTCCGCGTCGCACTGCAGCGCAAGGCTCACCTCGGCACGCAGTTCTGGCGCTCCAACCGGGTGCTGCACACGCTCGACGACCGCGCCCACGAGCTGATCGAGGCGGTCGGTCTTGCCGAATACGCCAATCTGGATGCCGCCGAGCTCTCCTACGGCCGCAAGCGGGCCCTGGAGATCGCCACCACCCTCGCCCTCGACCCGCCGGTGCTGCTCTTCGACGAGCCCATGGCCGGCATGGGCATCGAGGACATCGGCCGCATCTCGGCGCTGATCAAGCGCATCGCCAAGGACCGCACCGTGGTGATGGTCGAACACAACCTCAACGTCGTGGCGGATCTCTGCGACTACGTCACCGTCCTGGCGCGCGGCGAGATTCTCGCCGAAGGCGACTACGAGACGGTGAGTTCCGATCCGCGCGTGCGTGAAGCCTATATGGGAAGCGAAGATGATTGAGGCCCCGGGCCGCCCGCAGGGCCCTGCCCTTCTCGAGGTGCGCGATCTGCACGGATGGTACGGCGAAAGCCACGTCCTGCACGGCGTCTCGCTGGATCTGCACGAAGGCGAGACGATCACGCTGGTCGGCCGCAACGGCGCCGGCAAGACGACGACGCTGCGCGCCATCATGAACCTGTTGCCGCGGCGCGAGGGATCGATCCGCATCGCCGGCGCCGACATGATGAAGGTGCCGGTCCACCGCACCGCCTATTCGGGCATCGGCTACGTGCCGGAAGAGCGCGGCATCTTCGCCACGCTGACGGTCTCCGAAAACCTCATGCTGCCGCCCACCGTGGCGCCCGGCGGCATGAGCATCGAGGAAATCTACGACCTCTTCCCCAACCTTGCCGAACGCCGCAATTCGCCGGGCACAAAGCTGTCCGGCGGCGAGCAGCAGATGCTGGCCATCGCCCGCATCCTGCGCACCGGCGTCAAGATCATCCTTCTCGACGAGCCCACCGAAGGGCTCGCCCCCGTCATCATCCAGCGCATCGGCGACGTGCTGATGGAGCTCAAGAAGAAGGGCATGACGCTGCTTCTCGTGGAACAGAACTTCCGCTTTGCCCGCAAGGTCGCCGACCGCTTCTTCCTGATGGAGGACGGTCACATCCTGGAGAGCTTCCCGACCTCCGAACTCGATGCCCGGATGGACCGGCTGCACGAAGTGGTGGGAGTGTAAAGCGCCATGACCATGATCTTCGGCATTCCGCTCCCGGCGCTGCTCGGCCAGTTGCTGATCGGCTTCATCAACGGTTCGTTCTACGCCCTTCTGAGCCTCGGCCTCGCCGTCATCTTCGGCCTCCTGCGGGTCATCAACTTCGCCCATGGCGCCCAGTACATGCTCGGCGCCTTCACCGCCTATCTGGTGCTGGCCTATACCGGCCTCGGCTTCTGGCCGGCGCTGATCGTCGCGCCGCTCATCGTCGCCATGCTCTCGGCGGTGATCGAGCGCACCATGCTGTCGCGGCTCTACGACCTCGACCATCTCTACGGCCTGCTCTTCACCTTCGGCCTGGCGCTGATCATCGAGGGTACCTTCCGCTATTATTTCGGCGCGGCGGGCAATCCCTATCCGACACCGGCGCTCCTGGCCGGCGGCACCAATCTCGGCTTCATGTTCATGCCGAACTATCGCGGCTTCGTTGTCGTCGCCTCGCTGGTCATCTGCATTTCAACGTGGCTGCTGATCGAGAAGACCCGGCTCGGCGCCTATCTGCGCGCCGCGACCGAGAACCCCCAGCTCGTCCAGGCCTTCGGTGTCAACGTGCCGCTGCTCCTCACCCTCACCTATGCGCTCGGCGCCGGCCTCGCCGGTCTCGCCGGCGTCCTCGCCGCGCCGATCTATCAGGTCAGCCCGCTGATGGGCTCCAACCTGATCATCATCGTCTTCGCCGTCGTGGTGATCGGCGGCATGGGCTCGATCCTCGGCGCCATCATCTCCGGCTACATGCTGGGCATCCTCGAGGGCCTCACCAAGGTGTTCTATCCCGAAGCCTCGAACATCGTCGTCTTCGTCATCATGGCGATCGTGCTCATGATCCGGCCCGCCGGCCTGTTCGGGAAGGATGCGTGACATGACCAGCCTGGATCACAGCGGCGACGACCGCACCACCGACGCCACGACGTCTGTCCGAAAGCCCGGTCAGCGTGACCTGTCGACCATCGGCTTTGTCCTCGCCGGCATCGCCGTCGTCGGCCTGCTCGTGGCACCGTTCTACGTCTATCCGGTCTTCATCATGAGCGTGCTCTGCTTCGCGCTCTTCGCCATCGCCTTCAACCTCTTGCTGGGCTATGTCGGGCTGCTGTCCTTCGGCCATGCCGCCTTCTTCGGCGGCGCGGCCTATTTCACTGCCCATGCCGCCAAGGTCTGGGGCTGGGAGCCGCTCTCCGCGATCCTGCTGGGCGCCGGCGGTGCCGGCCTCATCGGCCTCGTCGTCGGCTATCTCGCCATCCGCCGCCAGGGCATCTACTTCGCCATGGTCACGCTGGCCCTGTCGCAGATGATCTTCTTCATCTTCCTGCAGGCGCCCTTCACCCATGGCGAGGACGGCATCCAGGGCGTGCCGCGCGGCTATCTGCTGGGCATCGTCAATCTCAACGATCCGCTCAACATCTACTATTTCGTCCTGGCGATCTTCCTGTTCGGCTTCTTCGCCGTCTGGCGCATTGTCCACTCGCCTTTCGGCCACGTGCTGAAGGCGATCCGCGAGAACGAGAACCGCACCATCTCGCTGGGCTACCGGGTCGAGCGCTACAAGCTCGGCGCCTTCGTCATGTCGGCGGCCATTGCCGGCCTTGCCGGCTCGACCAAGGCCATCGTCTTCCAGATCGCGACGCTCACCGACGTGGCTTGGCAGATGTCCGGCGAGGTCGTGCTGATGACCCTCCTCGGCGGCATGGGCACGATCTTCGGACCGGCGATCGGTGCCGCCCTCGTCGTCACCATGCAGCACTATTTCGCGTCGATGGATTTCCCGGTCACCGTGATGATCGGCATCATCTTCGTCCTGTGCGTGCTGCTCTTCCGCCGCGGCATCGTCGGCGAGGCCATCCGCCTCATCCGCCGATAACGACAACACCCAGCGGGCCGGCCATCGCGCCGCCCCGCTGGCGTGACCGCTACATCCAGCATCATCCCCCGGCTGCCGGCAGACGCAGGAAACTGCACGCCGGACCAGCGCCAGTGTAGCCGAACCCGCGCCGGTGCCTCGCCGCTCAGGGCCGCCCCGGCACCGCCTCAGTCGAGAAACACCCGCGAGCGCGCCGCGGCACCCATCGCATCCACCACCGAGATATCGACGAAGCCCGGCTCCAACGGCTGCCAGCGCGCCTGCCGCTGCAGCGCGTCGCGGGCCACCGGCCGACCGTCCACATACCAGGTGAAGGGCGGCTGGCCGTTCCTCACCTTCAGGAACAGCTCGCTGCCGGCGCCCGAGACGAGCCCCAGTTCCACCTTCGCCGCATCCGGCGGAAACACGATCTCCGGCTTCAGCCCGCTTTGGGCGAGATCGGCGGCCCGTCCGACCCGGCGCATCGGCGGCGGCAGTCCGCCCCCGGCCGATGCGAGGATGCCTGGCGGCGGACCGGCGAGCCGCGTCACCGGCCCGATCCGCGCAAAGACGTCGCGCATCACCGGCGCGGCCGAATCCTGGCCGACGAGCCCGGCCACCGGCGCCCCGTCCGGCCGTCCGAGCCACACGCCCACGACGTGGCGCCCGTCATAGCCGATGGTCCAGGCGTCGCGGTAGCCATAGGAGGTGCCGGTCTTGAAGGCGATGTCGCCGGGCGAGCCCTTGGTCGTGGTCGAGGCGCCGGCGAGGATCGAGGTCACGTACCAAGCCGCCTGCGGCGACAGGATCCGCTTGCCCATCGCCGGCTCGCCGCTGCGCTCCACATGCAGCGGCATGGCGACGCCGCCATTGGCGAGCCCGCCATAGATCCGCACCAGATCCTCCAGCGTCAGCCCCAGCCCGCCGAGACCGATGGCCAGCCCCGGCAGCGTCCGGTCGCCGAGCTCCGGCGCGGCGCCCGCCCGCCGCATGCGATAGACCAGCCGCGACGGCCCGACCGCACCGAGCAGTTCCACCGCCGGCAGGTTGCGCGACAGTTGCAGCGCCCGCCGCGCCGTGATCACGCCTTCGAACTCCCGGTCGAAATTCTGTGGCGTATAGCCGGCGAAGCCGCCGGGTGAATCGTCAACGAGGCTTTCGGGATGAGCAATGCCGCGCTCGAAGGCGAGGCCGTAGATCAGCGGCTTCAGCGTCGAGCCCGGCGAGCGCGTCGCCCGGGTCAGATCGACGAAACCCTGGCGCTCACGGTCGAAGAGGTCGGGCGAGCCGACCTGCGCCAGCACCTCCCCGGTCGCCGCATCCGCCACCAGAAGGGCAAGGCTCACCGGCTTCTTCAGCCCTTGCGCCTTCTGGCGCGCATAATCCTCCAGCCGCCCCTGCAGGGCCTTGTCGATGGTCAGGTCGATCCTCGCCGCCTCCGGCTTTGCCTGGTGCAGCCGGACCGAGGCATGGGCGGCGAGCATCGGCAGCGCCCGGCGGCCGGTCGGCATCGCCTCGCGCATGGCGCGCTCCGCCTCCCGGTCGCTGATCAGCCCCAGCGTCGCCATCCGCGCGATCACCCGGTCCCGCGCCACCCGGGCACGGTCGGGATAGCGGTCCGGCCGATAACGTTCGGGCGATTGCGGCAGCGCCACCAGCAGCGCGGCTTCCGCCGCCGTCAGCCGCTTCGGCTCCTTGCCGAAGAAACTGAGTGCGGCCGCCCGCACGCCCTCCAGATTGCCGCCGTAAGGTGCGAGCTGCAGATAGAGCGACAGGATCTCGGCCTTGGTCCGGCTGCGCTCCAGCGCGAGCGCGACGAGGATCTGCTCGGCCTTGGCCGCGAGACTGCCCGTCGGAAGGCGGCCAAGGAGACGCGCCACCTGCATGGTCAGCGTCGAACCGCCCGACACGATCCGCCGCTCGGCGAGCGATTGCCATGCCGCCCGGACGAAGGCGACCGGATCGACGCCGCCATGCTCGGCAAAGCGCTTGTCCTCCCAGGCGACTAGCATCTCCAGATAACGCGGATCGACGTCGCCGGCCCCGGCGGCCAGCCGCCAGCGTCCGTCACCATTGGCAAAGGCGCGCAGCAGCGCCCCGTCGCGGTCGCGCACCTCGACCCCGGTCGCGGGCATGTCGATGACGGCAATCCGCGCCGTCACCGCCCGCTCGAAGGCCGAATAGCCGGCGCCCAGCACAGCGATGGCCAGCAGAAGGCCGAGCAGCCCCAGTTGCGCCAGACGGCGCCGCGCCGACATGGGATCAGTTCCCCGTTGCGAAGGCCCGGCGGATCGCGCGCGCCCTCACCGCAGCGGACCGATGACCGAGACGCTTGTCTCGTCGGTGCGCCCGCGCCGGCTCGGATCGTACATGTTCTGCACCAGCGCCGCCGGGTGGACGAATTCGCCCGGCGAGACCGCCCGCACGATATAGGCGAAGCGCCTTGTGGCGGTGTCGCGGTCGCCCTGGTCGATCGCCGCCAGGAAGCGCTCGGCCCGGAACTCCGTATGCGCCGCCTCGCCGGTCAGTTGCAGCCAGTCCAGCGCCGCCACGTCGCCGCCGCGCAGGATTGCCGGATTGTCGATCTCGAAGCCTGCGGGCAGCGGGTCGTCGACCATCAGCCGCGCCGGTCCCGAATCGAGCGGCGTCACCTCCAGCACCGTGACCAGCCGCTCGCCCTGCCCGATGGCCGACGGATCGGCCGGATCGCCGTCCAGCGTGTAATAGCGCCGGTCGATCGCATAGCCGTCGGATTGCGCCGCCGGCGCGAACTCGGGCACGCCACGCAGGGTGATCTCTGCCCGCACCGGCTCTGCCGCGCGATTGGCGATGTCCAGCCCGCCGTTGATGTCGGCCGCGGTGAAGGCTGCCGCATAAGGCCCCTCCACGTTGCGCCCGGCCACCGTCAGCTTGGGCGGGCTGCGGTCGAGCAGCGCATGCGCCGCCAGAAGCGACCAGGAATCCTCCTGCGTGCTCGTAAAGCGCTGGGTCCGCCGCGCATCGTTCACCTGCCGCACCAGCCCGTCGAAGGAGACCCCGTCGATCGCCGTCTCCAGTCCCAGCGTCAGGATCGCCGCATCGTCGCGCAGCGGCGTGCCGTAATCGCCCCGCTGCGAGTTGAGCAGCGGCGAGCCGATGGCGTCATCGACCGCGGCGCGGAACACCCGCTCCGCCCGCACCCGGTCGCCATAGAGCGCCAGCGCCGCGCCGATCTGGGCTTTGGCGAGCGGCGTCCTGAAGTTCACCAGCTCGTTGTCGGCATAATAGCGCAGGTCGCCGATCGCCGCCCGGCCGTTGCGGGCCAGCACATAGCTCGCATAGGCCACCGGCCCGAAATCCGGCGCGTCCGGCAGATAGGCGAGGCTGTTGCGCAGATTGTCGATGGCGAGATCGAAGCCCTCCTCGGGCACGCCGTAGCCGGCCTCGCGGGCCCGGGTCAGGAAGTCCGTCACATAGGCGTCGAGCCAGAGGTCGCCGTAATCTGGCCGCCACAGGCCGAAACTGCCGCTCGACGACTGGTTGGCCAGCACCCCGGAGATGGCGCCGTCGACCCGCGTCTTCACGTCCTCGACCCGGTTTAGTCCGGCGGCCAGGATGGTCGGCTCCAGATAGACCAGCGGCATCGCCCGGCTGGTGATCTGCTCGGTGCAGCCATAGGGATAGACGTCGAGCGCCCGCACCACGCCGGCCACGTCGAACTCGGCCGCACCGGTGACGCTCAGCGTCGCCGTCGCCGTGCCCGGCAGGAAGTCGGCGAACAGGCCGCGGTCGAAATCGAAGCGCCCGCCATTCGCCGCCAGGGTCACGGCGCTCTTGTCGACGGTCTCCGGCGCGATCGAGCGCACCGGCAGCGTGACCCGCTTCGACAGGATGTCGCCATTCGGCAGCGTCAGCGCCACCTCCAGCGTGCCGTCGCCGACCGCCGCGCCGGTCACCGGCATCAGGAAGGTCTCGCGGCGGCCCTCCACCAGATCGAAGCGCCGCGGCGCTGTGTCGTCGAAGGCGACGATCCCCTCCGCTCCCGATACGGCCAGGCTGGCCGCGCCGGTCGGCCCCTCGACATGGGTCACGTCGATGGCGATGCGCGAGCGGTCGCCCGGTGCCAGGAAGCGCGGCTGGTTGACGGCGATCACCACCGGGTCGCGCACGATCATCGCGGCATCGGCCTCGCCCACCCCGGTCTTCGACCAGGCCAGCGCCATCAGTTGCAGCGTGCCGTTGAAGTCGGGAATGTCCAGCGGCACCGCCGCGGTCCCGTTCTCGCCGACCGTCACCACGCCGGAGAACAGCGCGACCAGCGCCTCCATCGGCGGCGGGCTGTCATAGCTCGCCCCGGCGTCGCCGCCCGAGCGCACGCTGCCCGGCGCGCCCTGCATCCGGTCGATCAGCTTGGAATACAGGTCGCGGATATCGACGCCGAGGCGCCGCTTGCCGAAATAATGCCCGCTCAGCGACGGCGGCTGGAAGCCGGTGATGTTGAGGATGCCCTCGTCCACCGCCGCCAGCGTCAGATAGGCGGTCTCGCCCGCCACCACGCCGTCGACCGAAACGTCCACCGTCATCCGTTGCCGCGGCTCGATCTTTTCCGGCGCCGCGATGGCGACCTGCAGGGCCCGCTCGCCCGGATCGACCTCGGCATGGGCCAGCCCGATCGCCCGGCCCGGCATCCGCTTCTGGTCGAGATCCATGGGCCGGTAGACGATCGCCGCGATATAGGCGCCCGGCCCCCAGTCGCGGGTGACCGGCAGTTCCACCGTGCCGCCTTCGGCGTCGATCTCGGCGGTCTGCCGGGTGATCACGCGTTCGTCCATCACCAGCACCTCGGCCGTTCCGGCAAAGCGCGGCTCGATCCGCACGACCGCCACATCGCCGATCCTGTAGCGCGGCTTGTCCAGCGACACCCGGGCCATGTCCGGCGTGTCGAGCGCGGCGGCCGCAACGTACCAGCCCGCCTCGAAGCCGGCGCTCGCCGGCACCGCGGCACCGGACGGATCGGTCAGCACCAGCTCGTATTCGCCCCATTCCACCGGCAGCGACAGGGCCGCCGGCCCGTCAGCATCGATATCGACCGTGCCACTGGCAACGCGCTCCGTGCTGCGGATCGGCTCATAATTCCAGTTGCCGCCCGTCGCGTACCACTGAAAGCGGGTGTTCACCTTGTTGAGGACCCAGTCGATGCCGGCCTGCGCCACGCGCGCACCGTCGGCATCGATGGCGATCAGGTCGAAGCCGGCCTCCGCCCCCTCACCCACCGTTCCGTCGAAGCGCGGCTTGATGCCGAGACGCGGCTTGGCACCGGCCAGCGGCAGGTCCAGCCTGCGCTCCACCGGCCGTCCGCCGGTATTGATCACCCGCACCTGCAGGGCGGCGGTCACCGGCTTGGTGGTCGCCGGCGCGGTGAACGGGTCGAGCCCGATCATCGCGTCACCCGCCTCGTCGGTCTGCCCGCCATTGAAGGGCTGACGCAGCGCCGTCGTCTCGTCGCCGGCAAGCCCGAACCGGTAGCCCGGATAGGCGCCGAGACTGTCGGTCGCCGTCAGCACCGCCTCGCCGCCGACCTCCAGCCCGCCGGCCGGGGCACCGAAGAGGTAGCGCGCCGCCACCGCGATCACCGGCGGCGCATCGGGGTCGAGCGCCTCCGCCTGCGTCGTCAGCTCGAAATCGATCTTCTCCGGCTCGAAATCCTCGACGATCACCGTCGTCTCGGCCAAAGCCGGCTGCTTGGGATCGGTGTAAAGGGCCACCTTCCAGACGCCGCGCATGGCGCTCGCCGGCAGGTCGAGCCCGAAGGCGAAGCCGCCAACACCCGCATCGGCCACCTGCCGCCGCCGATGCTCGACGCCGTCGGGCCGGGTGACGATCTGGGTCATGGTCAGTCCCTCGACCGCCGCGCCCGTGGCGTCACGCATCGTACCGGTGAAGAACGCCGTCTCGCCGGTGCGGTAGATGCCGCGCTCGGAGGTCAGGAACACGTCCAGCGGCCCGGCCGGCGCGCGGCCGTCCACGCCGCGATCGGTCAGGTCGAAAGGCGTCTGGGTCAGGTCGAGAAAGACAAAGTCCTCCGCCGCCCGCGCCGCCGTCAGAAGCGCCGGACGGTCGCCGCCCGTGCCCCGCAGAAGGCCCGCCGGCAGCCGCGCATGGCCGGCCGCGTCGGTCGTCGCCGTGCCGAGAACCTGGTTGTTGGCGGCCACGAGGTCGAGGGTGATCCCGGCCATCGGATCGGCGCTGCCCAGCGAGCGCGCGAAGACGTGGAAGCCATCCTCGGCGGCAAGGCTGGTCAGCCCGATATCGCTGACGACGAACCACTGGGTGGCGAAGCTGTCCTGGTATTGCAGGCCGTTCTTGGCCTTGGCGGTCAGCACATAGACCCCGGGCTCGATCTCCGGCACGATCTGCGACACGGGGATCGCCGTCGTCACTTCCTTGTTGGTCTCGCGCACCACGCCAACCGTGCCGGTCCAGACATCCTCGCCGGTCTCGTTCGCTACCTCGGTGATCTGCCACTCGGACAATTGCTGCAACAGCCGCCCGTCGGCGATCGCCCGCGACAGGGCCCGGTCGCCGATGCGCTGCAGCCGCGCCTCGATCTCGTCGGTGTTGATCGTCGTCACCGGCATCGTCGTCTCGCCGCCGGCCGGCAGCACATAAGCATTGGTGGCAAACCGCACCGAGGGGTCGCGGTCACGCACATAGACGCTCACCTCCGCCGAACGCGACAGGGTCTCGCCATCGGCCGAGCGAATGCCGGGACGCGCGACGATGCGGTAGCGTTCGCCGTGCTTCACGCCATCGATGCAGATCTGCGACCCGCTGGCGGTCACGGGCAGGGTTTCGCCACCCTCCACCTGCACGAAGTCTCCGGCATTCTCCGAACCGGTCAACTGACTGGCCAGGGGCTCCGAGAAATTCAGGCAGATGCGCGGACTGGCTGCGTTGTTGTCGACGCTGTTGTCGACGATGCGGAACCCGTGAGCGGCCACGACCGCGTCGAGGGCAGCGCGCACGTCGGCAGCCTCCGCCAGGTCGAGGCTCCTGCGATAGGTCGTGATCGCGCGCTTCCAGTTCTGGGCGGCCTCATAGGCGCGGGCAAGGGTGGCCAGCGCCGCGGCGCGTTCGTCATCTTGGCCAGCAGTCAAATAGGCGTTGATCGCCCCGGCTTCGCGCAGCCGGTTGTTGGCGGGCTGTTCGCCATACTGCTCGGGATTGTAGGCGAGCGCCGCATCGGCGATCCCTTGCCATGCGTAATGTGCCAAGGGGGAGCGTTTCAGGGCCTCCCGCCAGGTCAGGATCGCCTGCGGATAGGACAGCGCGGTTCGTGCGAGGCCGGCAAGCTCGAGCGCCCCGGCATCGCCGAAACTGGCATTGCGGTCCTCGTTGGCGACTTCCAGACGCAGACGCCTTGCGTCATCCAGTATCGCGGCCGGCAGGAACGCCAGATCCGCCATGCGCGCCTCGACGCTGTCTGCATCGATCGCGGCTTCCGCCACCACCTTGCCGGAAATCGCCCCGGCCACCGTCCGCAATTCGCCGATCGCCTCCTTCAGGAAGCACCATCGGCTGTTGGTATTGAGGGTGAAGGCCTGGCAGCGGTCGTCGGCGAGACAGGTCGCCGTGCACTGGTCGAGGTCCACGTCTTTGAGGATGTCGTAGTCGCGGCCGAAATAATCGGCGCCCTCGGTGGTGATCACCCGGCGCGCATCTTGCGCAAGGGAAGGCACTGCGGCCTGCCCCGAAAACAGCAATACGACCGCCAAAACGAAGAAGAGCCTGCCGAAACCACGCATCGAATGCTTCCCCCGACGAGCCTGAATTCGGCATCACACTAGGCCGAAGCCATTTGCAGCGCCAGCGGATTCCGGAGGGGCAGAACCCACTGACAACAGTCCAGATCGACCGAAGTGTCCTGAGCGACGGATGTCGAACCGGGCGAGCCGATCGAGGGGGAGGGAAGCGGATGCGCGGCAGCCGTTCCGGGCTCGACAGCCGGCTTGCAAACACGGTTGCAACCGATGCGCTCGCTGCGAGGTTGGTCTGGAAAGGCGTGTCGAGCCGCAGCGTCGCCGATCCGCCCAGACCCAACAAGGAGCGCCAGATGCGACTTACTCTTCTATTGGCGGCGTCGGTTTTCGCTGTCCCGCAATTCGCCTTCGCGCAGGCCGGCGCCGGTGCGAGCGAAGCCTCGGCCGAGGAGGATCGCGGGCGTAAGGGCGTTGAGATGGTCAACCATGTCTTGAAGCCGGTGCCGCTCGAGTGGAGTGAGGAGCGCATGGGCCGCTTGGCGCTTCCCGACGGCTTCACCATCGACGTCTTCGCTCGGGACGTCGAGAACGCGCGCATGATGGACGTGGCCGAGGATGGCACCCTCTACGTGACGCGTCGCAGCAATGGCGACGTGCTGATGCTGCGCGACACCGATGGCGACGGCCGGGCCGATCAGCGCCGGGTCGTGGCGCAAAAGGAAGACATGCATGGCATCGAGATCGATGGCGACACTGTCTACCTGATGACCGTGAACGACGTTTACCGGACCAGCCGGGCCGAGGACGGCACGCTTGGGGAGTTCGAACTCGTGGCCGACCGCTTTCCCGAGGGCGGCCAGCATCCCAACCGGATGGTCCAGAAGGGACCGGACGGCAAGCTCTACGTATCGGTCGGATCGACCTGCAATGCCTGCGGCGAAACCAACGAGGAGAATGCGACGATCACCGTGATGAACACGGACGGATCCGATCGGCGCGTCTTCGCCTCGGGCCTGCGCAACACGATCGGTTACGGTTTCGAGCCGACCAGCGGCACGCTCTACGGCTTCGACCATGGCATCGACTGGCTGGGCGACAACGAGCAGCACGAGGAGTTCAATCGGATCGAGGACGGGCAGCGCTATGGCTGGCCCTATGTCTACGCCATGTCCCGCTTCAATCCGCAGGATACGCCGCCGGATTCGAGCTTCAGCGATTACGCCGCCAACAGCCGCGAGCCCATTGGACTTCACACCCCCCATGCGGCCCCGATGCAGATGACGTTCTATACGGGCGACGCGTTTCCGGAGGAATATCGCGGCGATGCGTTCATCGCGATGCGCGGTTCCTGGAACCGCAAGACGCCGTCCGGCTACGAAGTGCTGCGCGTCGATTTCGAGAACGGCCAGCCCGTCGGAATGAAGCCGTTCATCACCGGTTTTCTGATGGAGGACGAGGAGAGCCCGACGGGCTGGGGCCACATGGGACGCCTGGCCGGCATGGCGCAAGCGACCGATGGCACGCTCTACCTGTCGGACGATACGGGCGGGATCATCTATCGCATCTCCTACGAGGGTGATGCCGCGCCGGACCATCCCGCGCCGAGCTTCACCAATGCCGAAGCCGGGGATCTCAATCTCGGCCTCGTCGAAGGCTGACCCAGGCAGCCTCACGCGAAAGGACCCGGCGCGCCTCGGCGTGCCGGGCAGAGCCTCTCGAACCGACGGCGTTCTAGGCGCCCATGCCTTCCAGCAGCGCCCGCGCCTTGCCGATCTCGTCCATGTTGATCGTATGGCCGGGCTCCGGATAGAGCACCGACGTCACCGCGGCGCCGCGCGCTTCGTAATGCGCAATTGTCTCGCGCACCCGCACGGCCGGAATGAACGGATCGCGCTCGCTGCAGCCGATGAACACCGGCAGGCCATCGAGCCGGCCCGTCTCCTCACGCCCTTCCACCGACGGCCCGATCAGGCCGCCGCTGAAGCCGAGCACGGCCGCGACGCGGCCCGGATGGCGCGCGGCGAATTCCAGCGACAGGCAGGCGCCCTGCGAAAAGCCGGCGATCACCACCTTGTCCGCGCCGATGCCGGCCGCGTCGAGATCAGCGAGGATCGCCGCGATCCGGTCCAGCGCAGCGCTCAGATCCGGCTCGTTGGCGTCGAGCGGCTCCATGAAGGGGCGCGGATACCACGCTCCGCCGCGGGCCTGCGGTGCCAGATAGGCGATGTCGCCGAGGCCGATCGCCCCGGCAATGCCCAGAATGTCCGCCGCCGTCGCGCCGCGCCCGTGCAGGCAGACGACGACCCGGCGGGCGCTTTCCAGCGACGCCCCGGCATGGCCGAGATGATGGCGGGCCAGAAGCGCGTTCGAATCCTCAGGGGTCATGTCCTGTCCTCTCTCTAGCGGTCGAGCGGCTTCAGGCCGGCTTCGATCTGCGCGCGCTTGGCCTCCAGGAAGGGCGGCAGCGACAGGCTCTCGCCCAGGCTCTCCATCGGCTCGTCGACGGCAAAGCCCGGCCCGTCCGTGGCGATCTCGAAGAGCACCCCGTTCGGTTCGCGGAAATACAGCGAGCGGAAATAGTACCGTTCCACCTCGCCGCTCGACGGCACCCGGAAGCCGCGCACCCGCTCCGTCCAGGCGTGCAGCTCCTCCACGTCGGCCGCGCGGAACGCCACGTGATGCACGCCGCCCGCGCCCTGTCCGGCCGCCGGCAGCGACGGGTCTACCGCAACGTGCAGTTCGGCCGCCGGGCCGCCCTCGCCCATCTCGAACACATGCACGTTGGCGCCGTCGAAATCGTAGGTCCGGGTTTCGCGCATGTTCATCACCTCGGTCAGCACCGGCGCGGTGCGGGCGAGATCGGGCACCGCCATGGTGATCGGCCCCAGGCCCCGGATCTGATGCTCGGCCGGCACGCTGCTCGCGTCCCAGGGATTGGCCTCGCCGGCGCCCCCGTCGTCGATCAGCCGCAGCCGCTGGCCCTCCGGGTCCTCGAAGTCGAGCGAGGCGCGGCCGTCCAGTTCCACGATCTCGCCGGTCGCAACACCGGCCTCCGACAGGCGCGCATGCCAGTAGTCGAGGCTGGCGCGGCCGGCGACCCGCAGGCCGGTTCGCGAGACCGCGTGGTTGCCGCGCGTCTCGGGCTGGGCCGGCCAATCGAAGAAGGTGATGTCGGTGCCCGGCGTCGCCTTCCCGTCGGCGTAGAACAGATGATAGGCGCTGGTGTCGTCCTGGTTGACCGTCTTCTTGACCAGCCGCAGGCCCAGGACTTCCGTGTAGAAGCGGAGATTGCCGGGCGCATCGGCTGTGATGGCGGTCAGATGATGAATGCCTTTCAGGGCAAGGGTCATGGTATCGCTCCGTTGCACGAGGTCGCTTGGGGCAAGATAAGCGGCCTTGGCCTTCGAATTGAAAGGGCGCCGTTCGTGACGAATCGTTTCTCTTTATTGAACGGCCGTCGTTCGGATGCGAACAGTGCCCAGTCCGCCACCCGGTCCTCCCGCACCGTTTTCCCTGTTCCCGGAGGCTGCCCATGCCCTTGACCGACCTGGATCCCATCCTCGACGCCATCGCCGCGCGCCGGGGCGCCGATTCCCGTCGCCTCATCGTCGCGCTGGCCGGGGCGCCCGGCTCTGGCAAGAGCACCCTGGTCGAGCATCTGCGCGACCGGTTGAACAATGCGTTGCCGCTGGCCGCCGCAACCGGCACCGCCGCCCCGGGGATTGCCGACATCCTGCCGATGGACGGTTTCCACTATGACGATCTCGTACTGGACGCGCGCGGCCACCGTCCCCGCAAGGGCGCGCCGCACACTTTCGACGTCGATGGCCTGACCGTCACGCTTGATCGCCTGAAAGCAGATGACGGCCGCGCTGTCGCCGTGCCGGTCTTCGACCGCGCCATCGAGATCGCCCGCGCCGGTGCCCGCATCATCGCCCCCTCGGCTCGCATCATTCTCGTCGAGGGCAATTACCTCCTCCTCGACGACCCCGCCTGGGCGCCTTTGCGCCAGCGCTTCGACCTGACGGTGATGCTCGCTGTCCCCGAGCCCGTTCTGCGCCGCCGTCTCAGGGAGCGCTGGCTCGGTCACGGCCTCACCGTCGATGCCCTCGCCACCAAGCTCGACGGCAACGACCTGCCCAACATGCGGCTGGTGCTGGAGCGCAGCGTGCCGGCGGACCTGACAGTGGTGAATGACGGCTGAGGCCGTGCGGGAGACCGGCGTTCTGCCGGCTGCCACTCAGCCGCCGGTCAGGCGCAGCGCCATATAGGCCCAGCCCGCCAGTGCCGCGCCGGAAATCGTTAAGTAGAAGGCCCGGCAGATCCGCGGCTCGAACCAGTCCCAGTCGCGACTTGCGCCATAGGTCGCCGCCCCGTCGACCAGCGCGAACAGGCCGAGCGCCACCAGCGCCGGAGTCCGGGCCTGCGTGATCATCGCGTCGAACACGGCGATGCGCGTCATCACGTGAAGCGCCGTCGCATCGATCCGCTCGATGGCGCCCATATAGGCCACCCACAGAGAGCGGCGGGCGCCCGCCAGCCAGCGGGCCAGCTTGTCCGGATCGGGATGGCGATAATCCTCGATCGCCCCCGTCACGACAATGAAGACGATCTCGAAGCCGGCCGCGCCCAGGCCGCAGATCGCCGCCACCTCCAGTTGCAGCGGCAGCCAGCCGGAAGTAGCGATCGCTGCCAGTACGCCGAGTTCCGCAATGCCCGAGGCCAGCCCCCAGAGCCCCGCCCCGGCGACGCCCGCCTTCATCAGACGCCGCGCGAACCGCACCCGCGCCAGAAGCAGCTTGCCCGTGACGGCGAGCGCCCAGGCCGCCCCCCCGATGGCGTAATAGGCCAGGTCGCTCGGGCGTACCGTGGCCAGCCAGAAGACGGGCCCCAGCGTCAGGACCGCGAGCACGGCCAGCGACACCCGGTGATGCAGATGCGGCGATGCGACGATGTCTGGCTGCTGCGGACCGGTCATGGCTCTCCTTGCGTCAGATATCGCCCGATGCGGCTTCCATCTTAGGTTGAATTAATGTAGATTGCCATCATGGGTTGATTTCACCCGGTGCAATCCCTGCCTGTTGCAGGCTCGCGTCTGGCGAGCGGCCCCGCAGGGACCGTTCCATCGATGCCGAATACGGGAGACCGTCATGCGGGTTGTTCTCTGTGCGCCCCCGATCATGGATCGGTTCGAGGACACGCTGGAATCCATCGCGATGGACGCCCATCGCGAATGTCCGCCCTATGGCATGTATCTCCTGCGCGCCGCTCTCCTTCAGGCCGGCCATCACGTCGATTTCGCCGATCTGATCGCGCTGGGCACCAGTTCGGTCCAGGGCTTTTCGGCGGAGATCGACCGTGCCGATCTCGTCGGCATCGGCGCCACCTCCATGTCCTGGCCAACCGCGATCGAGGTGCTGAAGCAGATCCGCCGCCGCCGGCCCGACGTCCCGGTTGTCGTCGGCGGCATCCACCCGACCATGTTCGACCAGTATGTGCTGTCCGCCTTCCCGGTCCAGTTCGTCGTCCGCGGTGAAGGCGAAGCCGCCATCGTCGCCCTGGCGAATGCGCTGGCGGGACCCCGCAATTTTCACGAGGTTCCGAACCTCTCCTGGAAGACCGACGACGGCGTCGTCGTGCGCAACAGCATCGAGAAACTGATCCGCAAGGACGAGCTCACCGATTTTCCGGTGCCCGATTACGGCGACCTGCCCGACCGGGTCTATCAGGCCCTGTCGATCGAATCCTCGCGCGGCTGCGTCTTCGACTGCTCGTTCTGCTCGACCTCCTACCGGCGCACCTGGCGCGGCATCCAGCCGGAGGAATTCGTCGACCGGCTGGAGATGATCCTGCCGCATGTGCCGCGCACCAGCGCCGGTCACATCCACATCATCGACGACGAGTTCTCGATGAACGTCAAGCGCGCCACCCGCATCGCCCAGATCATCAGCCAGCGCGGGCTCGACGCCGGCCTCGTCTACGATTCCCGCGCCAACGACATCTGCGACGAGGCCTATGTCGAGGCGATGGCGCCCCACACGGTGCAGTTCCTGGTCGGCGCCGAATGCGGCTATGACGAGGGCCTGGCGCTGATCGGCAAGGGCACCACCTGCGCCAAGCTGGAAGAAGCCGCCCGTATCCTGCGCAAATTCGGCATTGCCGACCGGGCCGACTTCTCCTTCGTTCTCGGCCTGCCCTGGGAAGGCCGCACCGAGGTCGAGCGCACGATCGCCTTCGCCACCCATCTCCACGCCACCTACGGGGTGCGCGTCCTCCTGCAATGGTACTGCCAGATCCCCGGCTCGCGCCTGTGGGACGAGGCGGCGCGCAAGGGCCTCGTCACCGAGGCGATGTATGACGAATTCGGCTTCTTCTCGAATTACTATCTGTTCCAGTCGGGCGTGAAGATCCCCACCGCCGACATCTACGCGATCTCGGACAAGGTGGCGGCGGTGCGCACCGTGTCGCAGGCCGTCTACAAGGGCCGCAACATGATCGAATATGCCTTCCCCGAGCCGGTCGCGAAGTATTTCCCGCGGATCCTCGAGACCTTCCAGCAGAATGGGCTGGCGAGCCTGCGCCAAGTCGCCGGCCCCGGATCGCAGGCGGCACGCCGCGAGATCCCGGTCGAGACCCCGAAAGCGGCCCCGCCGGGCGAACGGATCGGCATTCCCCTGCGACATTTCCACGGCGTCCACGACAAGGGAGCAGTGACATGACCGACCTGCAGAAGGGCGAAGACACCTATGTGAAGGCCCTGCAACAGATCTTCACCGACCCGGAGGTCCGCAAGGCCCTGGAGGCCGAACCCGAAGCCACGATGGAAAGGCTCGGTTTCGATCTCGACGACGAGGCGCGGGCCACCCTGCGCGCCAACGACCAGCCCGAACTCGCCGTGGCCGCCATCCCGGCGGTCCTGGTGAGGGTCGCCACCAACGGCACCCGGCCGGCCGTCCGCGTCGCGGTCTCCAGCTCGACCTTCGCCGCCACCCGTGGCCGCGCCGCCGAGCTCGATGCCGAGCGCGACCGCAGCCGGTAGAACGACCCAGCCATCGCTGCGCCGGCCCCACCCGCCTGCCGGCAAGGGCGCCGGCACCTCCCGAACGCGTCGGCGCAGCGAGGTCAGACGACGAGCCCGGATCGACTGCCAACCGCAGCCATCCTCAATACGCCGCGATCACCGGGACGATGGCCGCGCCGATCTCGGCGACTGCGGCATTGCGCGTGCTGAAATCCGCCGGCGAGTCGGACAGATAGATCGCCACGAAGACCGGCGCGCGCCCCGGCGGGGTGATCATCGCGACGAGATTGCGCGTATGGGTCCGTCCGCCGCCGGACTTGTCGACCACCTCCCAGTCCCTGGGCGTACTGGCGCGGATCAGCTTGCCGGTCACGCCGCCAAGGCGCATCCATTCGCGCAGTTGCCGGCGCGATGCCGGGCGCAATCCGTCACCGACCAGCATCCGCTCCCACGTCGTTGCCATGGCTTTCGGGCTGGTCGTGTCGCGCGGATCGCCGGGGGCGAAGATGTTGAGATCGGGCTCGGTCCGGTCGAGCCGGGTCACCCCGTCGCCGATGCCGCGCAGGAAGGCAGTCACCGCCTGCGGTCCGCCAATGCGGTCGAGAAGAAGGTTCGCGGCGGTGTTGTCGCTCATGTCCGCCGTCGCCAGGCAGAGTTCGCCGATCGTCATCGTGCCGCCCTGGCGCGTCTCGGTCACCGGCGCATAGCTGAGAATGTCCGCGGCCCGGATCGTCACCGGCTCGTCGAGCGTCAGTGCTCCCTGTTCGGCCTGCTCCAGCACCGCCCCGCACAGAACCGACTTGAAGGTGCTGGCCATCAGGAACCGCTCGTCTTCGCGGTGCCCCCACTGCCAGTCGCTGCCGCTGTCGCGGATGAAGACGCCGATGCGGGCGTCCAGCCGCTCCTCCAGCCCCCGCACCGTCTCCGCCAGGCGCGCCGTGGCGTCCTCGGCCTGCGCTGGAGGCCCTGCCCACAGCGCGGCCACGACCACGACAGCCGACAGGACCGATCGGCGCGACACCATCAGGCAAAAGCTCTTCATCTTCATCCCCCACGCAATAGCCGGTTGCCTCTGCAACCGTTGGAGGGGGCGATCATCTCGCGCCTCGTGTCGAAATGGAGGCGGAGCGCATCCCGCGTCGCGCCATCCACAGGCCGGCGGGTAACCCTAGAACTCGATCCCGAGCTGCGCCTTCACGCCCGAGCGGAACGGGTGCTTGATCATCTCCATCTCGGTGACGAGGTCGGCGAAGTCGATCAGCTCGTCCTTGGCGTTGCGGCCGGTGATGACGACATGCTTCATCTCCGGCTTGCCCTTCAGGAATTCGATCACCTCGGCGAGATCGAGATAGTCGTAGCGCAGGACGATGTTGAGCTCGTCGAGCAGCACCAGCTTGTGCTCGTCGTCCATGATCAGCGCCTTGGCCCGCTCCCAGGCGGCCTTCGCCGCGGCGATGTCGCGCTGCCGGTCCTGGGTCTCCCAGGTGAAACCGTCGCCCATGGCGGTCATCGTCACCTGGTCGGGAAACTTCTCCAGCACCTTGCGCTCGCCGGTCTCCCACTTGCCCTTCACGAACTGCACGACGGCGACCTTCATGCCGTTGCCCAAAGCCCGGAAGACCAAGCCGAAGCCGGCCGTCGACTTGCCCTTGCCCTTGCCCGTATGGACGATGACGAGCCCCTTCTCGATCGTCTTGGTGGCGATGATCTTGTCGCGCGCCGCCTTCTTCTTCTTCATCTTCTCGGCGTGCCGGGCGTCGAGCTCGGCGTCCGACATGCCGTCGGTGATCTTGGGTTTGTCGTTCATGTCAGGCCTCCCCTGCGGTCTGTGTCTGGTCGCCGAAGATCTTGGCGTAAAAGATGCGTTCCTCGCCCTCCGGATAGTCCGGCAGCCGGCCGAAGGGGCGATAGCCCATGGCTTCGTAGAAGCCGGGCGACTGGAACGAATAGGTGTCGACCCAGACCCCGCGCAGCGTCTCGTCGCGCGCGATCGCCTCGGCCCGTTCGACCAGCCGCCGGCCCAGCCCCGCGCCGCGATGGCGCTCGGGCACCGCCAGCACCTCGATATGCAGCCAGTTCCAGTAGATCTGGGCGATCAGGCCGCCGTCGATGCCCGCCGCGTCGCTCAGCGCCAGCGTCAGGAAGCGCGGCGCCATGGCAAAGTCGGCGCGCGTCGCCAGTTCCGCCAGCGGCGCCACGATGCGGCTGCGCGTCTCGTCGTCGGCCATCTCCACCTGGCGGATGTCCATGCGCGCACCTCCTGCGGTCCGTCATCCGGCACCCAGCTCCGCCCGTGCGGAGTTCGAGCGCGGTATCCATAGGCCCCGGTCGATCGCCTCGGCAAGCTTGTCGCACATCTCGCGATAGGCGTTCGCATTGTTCTCCAGCATGAAGTCCCGCACCGGCTCGTCCACCACGAAGGCCCGGTACACCGCCTCGAAATGGTGGTCGCGCACCGCGCCCGTGGTCGCCGAGAAGGCGAAGAGATAGTCCACCGTCGCGGCGATCTCGAAGGCGCCCTTGTAGCCGTGGCGCATGACGCCGGCGATCCATTTCGGATTGACCACCCTGGCCCGCACCACCCGGCCGATCTCCTCGTCCAGCGTGCGCACCACCGGCCGCTCGGGCCGCGAATGGTCGTTGTGATAGACCACCGGCCGGTCGCCCGAGACCTGCTCGACCGCCGCCGTCATGCCGCCCTCGAACTGGTAGTAATCGTCGGAATCCAGAAGGTCGTGCTCGCGGTTGTCCTGGTTCTGGACGACCGCCTCGATCCCCGACAGCCGCTGTTCGAAGCCGGCCCGGTCCGCCTCGCCCGCGGCATCCGCCCCGTAGGCATAAGAGCCCCAGACGATGTAGCTCTCGGCAAGATCCGCCCGGTCGTCCCAGCCCTTCTCGTCGATCAGCGCCTGCAGCCCCGCGCCGTAGGCGCCGGGCTTGGAGCCGAAGATGCGAAAACCCGACCGCCGCGAAGCCTCGGCTTCGTCGACACCGTCAGCCACCAGCGCCTGCCGCTCGGCCCGCATCCGTGCCGCGATCGGATTGTCCGCCGCCTCTTCCTCCAGCGCGCCGACCGCCCGGATCGCCCGGTCGAACAGTGCGATCTGGTCGGGAAAGGCGTCGCGGAAGAAGCCCGAGATGCGCAGGGTCACGTCGACCCGCGGCCGGCCGAGTTCGGCCAAGGTCACGATGGCGTAGCCGGTGACCCGCCGCGAGGCCCGGTCCCAGACCGGCCGAGCGCCGATCAGCGCCAGCGCTTGGGCAATGTCGTCGCCGCCGGTGCGCATGTTCGAGGTGCCCCAGGCGGTCAGCCCGATCGAGCGTGGCCAGTCGCCTTCGTCCTGCAGATGCCGTGTCACCAGGAGCTCCGCCGAGCGCCGGCCGAGATCGTAGGCCGCCTCGGTCGGCACGGCGCGGGTGTCGACGGAAAAGAAATTGCGCCCGGTCGGCAGCACGTCCGGCCGGCCCCGCGTTGGCGCACCCGACGGTCCCGGCGCGACGAAGCGGCCGGCAAGCCCGGCCAGAAGCCCGGCGATCTCCGCCGGGCCTGATCCCGTCACCGCCGGCGCCAGCCGTGTCTCGACCTCTGTCAGGACCGCCCGCGTTGCGGTCCAGCCCGGCTCGGCCGCCGTCTCGCCGGTCACCAGCCGCGCCGCCAGCCATTCGATCCGCTCCACCGTGTCGCCGGCCGTGCGCCAGGCGTCGGCCGACAGGTGCTGGAGCACGTCGGGCCGCGCCCCGGTCCAGCGTGCCGCCATGTCGCAATCCAGCGGATCGAAGTCCTCCGCCTCCGCGCCATCGCTTCCCAGCAGGTCCGCCGCGATCGCCCGGTGCAGCGAGCCGTCGCCCGGCGCACTGCCGCGCGGGAGCCGGGCCAGCGCCACGGTCAGATCGGTCAGCAGCCGGCCTTCCGGCGCGACGCCAAAGACATGCAGCCCGTCGCGGATCTGCATCTCCTTCAGTTCGCACAGATAGGCGTCGAGCTTTTCCAGCGCCGTATCCTCGGCCTCGCCTTCCGCGATGCCGGCATCCTGGTCGAGGCCGATGTCGCGGACGAGATCGAGGATCTGCCCCTTCAGCAGCTCCAGCCGCCGCGGGTCGCTGCCGGCCGCCTCGTAATATTCGTCGACCAGCGCTTCCAGATCGCGCAGCGGCCCGTAGCTTTCGGCCCGCGTCAGCGGCGGCGTCAGATGGTCGATGATCACCGCGCTCGTGCGGCGCTTGGCCTGCGTGCCCTCGCCCGGATCATTGACGATGAACGGATAGAGATGCGGCAGTGCGCCGAACACCGCCTCGGGGAAACAGGCCTGCGACAACGCTAGCGCCTTGCCCGGCAGCCATTCCAGATTGCCGTGCTTGCCCATGTGGATCACTGCGTCCGCACCGTACTGCGTCCGCAGGAAGGCGTAGAGCGCCAGGTAATTGTGCGGCGGCACGAGGTCCGGCGAGTGGTAGGTCTCCTTCGGGTCGATATTGTAGCCGCGCGCCGGCTGGATGCCGACCAACGTTTCGCCGAACCGCGCCAGCGGCAGGGCAAACGCGTCCCGATCGGCGAGGAAGAACGGATCGGCCTCCGGCGCCCCCCAGCGCTCCGTCACCGCCGCCCGCACCGCCTCCGGCAAGCCGTCGAAGAACGTCCGATAGGCCTTCAGCGCCAGCGTCTCGCGGATCTCCCGCGCCGCCGTCCCGGCATTGGTCGGACCGGCCATCAGATGGTCGATCAGCCCGTTGCCCGTCGCCGGTACGTCGGCGACGTCGTAGCCCGCCGCCGCCATGGCGTTGAGAACGGTGATGGTCCCGGCCGGCGTATCCAGGCCGACGCCATTGCCGAGCCGCCCGTCCCGATTGGGGTAGTTCGCCAGGAGGATCGCCACCCGCCGCGCCTCGGCGGGCTTCGCCCGCAGCCGGCACCAGCGCGCCGCCAGTTCGGCGACGAACTCCACCCGGTCCGGCAGCGAACGATGCGCCACGATGTCCGTCTGGGTCAGTCCATCCCAGTCGCCCGCCGACTTGAAGGCGATGGCCCGCCCGAGCACCCGCCCGTCCACTTCCGGCAAGGCGACATTCATCGCCAGATCGCGCGCCGACAGCCCCTGCGACGACGCCTCCCAGGCCTCGCGCGCGCCGCTCGCCAGCACCGCCTGCAGGACGACGGCCCCGCCTTCCTCCAGCACCGTCGGCACCCGCTCGCCGCCGGGCGACGAGACCGCGAAGCCGGTCAGATTGACGACGACGTCCGGCGCCCGCTCGGCAAACAGCGCCCGCAGGGTCTCGATCGACACCGGGTCCTTGAGGCTGGAGACATAGACCGGCAGGACGTCGAGCCCCTGCCGCGCCATCGCCTTAGCCAGTGCCTCGACGGGCTCGGTCTGGCCGCTCTGCATCAGCGCCCGGTAGAAGACGATCACCGCCAAGGGCCGCGCCGCCAGCGCCGCCATTGTTTCGCCGGGAGCGTCCGGGCGCAGCTCCGGATCCGCTGCCCGCCGCGACGCGTCGGTCTCGACGCCCGCCAGTTCCAGCCTGCCCGCCTTCAGAAGCGGCTGTGCCTCCGGCGGCCAGTCCCCGTTCGACAGGATCGCGCCCAGCGCCTGCAGGAAATTCTCCGCATTCGCCGGCCCGCCCTCGACGAGATAGCGCCACAGCCGGTCGCGCTGCCCCTCTCCAAGCGTGTTGTAGCGGTCGAGCCCCGGATCCGGCTTGTCGTCGCCGGGCACCACGACCAGATGGCCGCCGGTCGCCTGGGCATTGGCCAGCAGCGCGTCCAGCCCGTAGGGCCAATAGGCCGCGCCGCCCAGAATGCGCACCACCACCAGCTTCGCGTGGCGAAGCGTCCGGGCGACATAAGCGTCGACCGACATCGGATGCTTTAGCCGCAGGAAGTTCGCCAGCCGCAGCGACGGGGCAGCCGCGCCCAGCCGTCCGGCGGCACCGGCCAGCCCCGCGATCTCCGTGTCGGCGGCCGACAGCACGACGATGTCGGCCGGCGTCTGGCCGAGATCGACCGCCTCGCCGCCATCGTCGATCGTGCCTTTCTGGGCGAGGAGAAGATGCACGACGCTGCGCCCTACTCCGCCGCCGCCTGCGCCGCTCCGTCGGTCAGGGCGCGGATGGTCGCCCGGATCGTCCCGCAGGTCGCCGCGTCCAGCCCGTCATGCAGGCCGATGACGACCAGCCGCGTGGCGCGGGTCTCGCCCGGCTTCCAGGGTCGGTCGAAATAGGTCTCGATGCGCTGGCCGACGGCCTGCACCACCAGCCGCATCGGCTTGCCCGACACGTCGGCAAAGCCCTTCAGCCGCAAGATGTCGTGGCCGGCGATGACCGCCGACAGCCCGTCCGCAAAAGCCTTCGGATCGGCGACCTGCCCAGCCTCCACGACGAAGCTCTCGAACTCGTCATGGTCGTGATCGTGGCCCTCGCCTTCATGGTGGAGCTCGTGATGCGACTTGCGATCCGCGATCAGATCCTCCGTCCCGGCCGACAGGCCCAGAAGCACGTCGGTCGGCAGCGAACCGCCCTCCGCCGTGACGATCTTCACGGCCTCGGCGCACTGGCCGCCGATCTCGCCGCGCACCCGCTCCAGCGTCGCCGCGTCGACGAGGTCGGCCTTGTTCAGGACGATCAGGTCGGCCGCGCGGATCTGGTCCTCGAACAGCTCTTCCAGCGGATTGTCGTGGTCGAGGCTCTCGTCGGCAGCCCGCGCCGCGGCGACCTTGGCCTCGTCGTCGGCAAAGCGTCCAGCGGCGACCGCGGCGGTGTCGATGACCGTCACCACGCCGTCCACCGTCACCCGCGTCTTGACCTCGGGCCAGTTGAAGGCGGCGACCAGCGGCTGCGGCAGCGCCAGCCCCGAGGTCTCGATGACGATGTGATCGGGCAGCCGGTCGCGGGCGAGCAGCTTGGTCATGGTCGGGATGAAGTCGTCGGCGACGGTGCAGCAGATGCAGCCATTGGTCAGCTCGACCACGTCGTCCTCGGTGCAGGTCTCGATGCCGCAGCCGGTCAGGATGTCCCCATCGACGCCCAGATCGCCGAATTCATTGATGATCAGGGCGATCTTCCGACCGCCGGCATTCTGCAGCATGTTGCGGATCAGCGTCGTCTTGCCTGCGCCAAGGAAGCCGGTGACGACGGTGGCTGGTATCTTCTGCAAGGCTTCAACCTTTCAGGGTGAGCGGCAGGCCGGCGGCGACGAAGATCGCTTCGTCGCACGCGGCCGCGATAAGTTGGTGGAGACGCCCGGCGTGGTCGCGGAAGCGCCGCGCCATGGCATTGTCGGGGACGATCGACAGGCCGACCTCGTTGGAGACGAAGACGATGAGCCCCGGCGGCCGGCCCTTCAGGTAGGCCCCGAGCCGATCGGCCTCCGCGTCGACGTCGCGTTCGGCGAGCATCAGGTTCGACACCCAGAGCGTCAGGCAGTCGACCAGCAGCGCCCGGTCCGGCGCTGCCTCCCGTTCGATGGTCGCGACGAGATCGAGCGGCGCCTCGACGGTGCGCCACGGCGCCGGCCGACGCGCTTTGTGCGCGTCGATCCGGGCGGTCATTTCGGCGTCGAAGGCCTGCCCCGTCGCGATGTAGACGGGGGCACAGCCGCTCTCGCCGACGCGGCGCTCGGCGAAGGCGCTCTTGCCCGAGCGCGCGCCGCCGAGAACGAGGACGAGGCGGTCGGTCGCGCCGGCCTCAGCCGGCAAGACCGGCGATCGCCAGGAGCTGCTCGCCGAGGATCATCGCCCCGGCACCGGCGACGACGCCGCCCGACACCCGCAGGCCGAAATTCTCGCGGGCGGCCAGACCGCTGCCGAGAAGCCGCACGGCGATGAAGCCGGCGGAGACCGCGACGACATACTGGATGGCCGCGAAGCCGATCAGATAGGCGACGACGGCGCCCGATTCAGAACCGACCACCGCTTCGCCATAGGCATAGCCGTGGAACAGGCCCGCGACGGCGAAGAGCGAACCGATTGCGAGCATGCCGTAGGAGCGGCCGGACAGGGCAAGGATACCGATGCCGGCGACCGACAGCGCGACGACGAATTCGGCGGCCGGCAGGTCGAAGGCCATCAGATGCAGCAGCGTGCCGGCGACGGTGGCACCGATGAACAGGAGCGGCGCGGCGAAGCGATGCGCGGTCAGCGCGGCGAGCAGGCCGACACCGATGATGAAGGCCAGATGGTCGAGGCCGATGACCGGATGGGCGAGACCCGACAACAGGCCCTCGCCCATGCTCTGCGGCGCCATGCCACCCGCCGGGTGGTGGGCGAAGGCAGCGGTCGGAATCAGGGACAGCAGCGCCGTGACGGCGAAACGATTGCGGAAAGGCATGAAGACAACTCCCGTGTCCTGTTGGAACGGACGCGGATAGTCCCAAAAAACCGGCGTTTCCCCGAAACTCCGCGGCACGACGGCCGCCGGATCGAAACACAGGTCCTGAAGGAACATCCCGTCCCGTAGACGTCGCACGTGGATGGCAGGTCTCCTGGCTCGCGGGTCGTCGGTCTTCGCCTGGCCTTCCCGGAGACATCTCCAGTGGCTTTCTCCGGCCGCGTCCGGCCTCGTGGCCCGACACATCCCGGTGGTGAAGACCTCGCCGCTCTACAGTCGCGGGGTCGGCTGCGATATGGGCCCCCTGTTTGGGTCGGCCCGTCGCATTCCCTCTTCGCCCCTGCCGCGTGGCAGCGGGGGAACCATCCTTCGACGGACCCGGCGCATGCGTCGAATCCGATCAGTTTGCAGACTAGCGATCGACCGGCGCGACGCAAGCCAATTCGCCGCACGGCCGGGCTCTGCGTGCCGTGCGCGGGCACGAACGCAAAAGGCCCGGCCGCAGTCTCCTGCAGCCGGGCCTCGATGCATGTCAGGCGCTCAGTTCAGCGCGCCGCCGACTGCTCGCAGGCTTCCACATGCTTGGCCAGCGCCTCGTTGGAGAGGATCGCACTAATCGTGCGGATGTCGCGGTTCTGGAACTTCGGCGTCTTCTGCAGCTCCTTGAGCCGCTCGAGCATGGTCACTCGGCTCATGGTTTTCTCCTTCTTGCCGGTTCCGCGACGGGGATCCCGCCGCGGTTTGGGGCGGGCGCCGTCAGGCGGCCCGCACGCTCGCGGTCACGGGAATCTCGATGTCGACCTCGAGGGTCGAGACCTGTTCGCCGCGATCCATCTTCACGATCACCTTCTCGCGGTCGACATGAACGTGCCGTGCGATCACCGCGAGAATCTCCTCGCGCAGGAGCCCGACGAGATCGGAATGGCCGACCGTCGCGCGCTCGTGGGCGAGCAGGACCTGCAGGCGCTCGCGCGCCATCGGCGCCGAGCTCTGCTTGCTGAAGAAACTGAAAAGGCTCATGCCGCTCTCCGTCCGAAGATCTTGCCGAACAGGCCGCGCTTCTCCCCAGGGATCGCCATGGGAACGGTTTCGCCGGCCAGGCGGCGCGCGGCGTCGGTGTAGGCCAGCGCCGGTGCGCTGCGGGCGTCGCCCAGCGTGACCGGCGTGCCGAGGTTGGACGCGCGCAGCACGTCCATCGATTCGGGAATGATGCCGAGCAGCGGGATCGACAGGATCTCCAGGACGTCCTCGACCTTCAGCATGTCGCCGCGCTCGGCCCGGTTCGGGTCGTAGCGGGTCAGGAGCAGATGCTTCTCCATCCGCTCGCCGCGTTCGGCCTTCGCGGTCTTGGCGTCCAGAAGACCGATGATCCGGTCCGAGTCGCGCACCGAGGAGACTTCCGGATTGGTCACGACCACGGCGACGTCGGCATGGCGCATCGCCAGGGTCGCACCGCGCTCGATGCCGGCCGGGCTGTCACAGATGATCCAGTCGAAGGTCTCGCGCAGCTGGTTCATCACGATCTCGACGCCTTCCGACGTGAGATTGTCCTTGTCGCGGGTCTGCGA
>Ga0189290_100117_pt1 | contig 62628 bp, 60 predicted proteins | sample UW140minimetaG_FD_130318 | JGI IMG/M metagenome (GOLD analysis project Ga0189290, IMG submission 130318) | Marine microbial communities from the Costa Rica Dome - UW140 mini metaG | ecosystem: Environmental > Aquatic > Marine > Oceanic > Photic zone | place: Costa Rica: the Eastern Pacific...
ACGAACATTTCATCCAGGTGCCATTTCCAGTTCGAGTGATGACGCATGGTTTGAGTTCGCTTCTTACGGATTTCTGACGCAAATTTGGGGCCAAACCTCTGCCACCAAAAGCGTACGGATTCGCAGCTTACGTCGATACCTCGTTCATGCAGGAGGTCCTCCACATTCCGAAGCGAAAGCGGAAACCGGATGTACGTCATCACCGCTAGGCGGATGACTTCTGGGGAGGTACGAAAGTAGCGAAAGGGCGATTTTTTGGCCATGCCCGAACGCTACTTCCCCTAATTTAAATTAAAGGTAGGGTTATATCAAATCGGTAGTTAATGGAGGCGGGAAGAGTCATTTATTATCCAGGTTGATATTCAACGCCTTAAAGGGTCATGGTGTGCAATTCAAATACCTTGCGACTTTTATTTGCGAGATGCAGTTGTGGGCACACATCGTGGTCCCAGACCCTCGAATATCTCGGTATCCAAGAGGAAAAGATACAGAACTTGTATGAGTTGGAGTTGTAAGGTTGAAATGAACCGTACAATCCAATCGGTGGCGCTCTTTTATGAAAAGTCAGTGTGGTCAACAATGAAAAAATTAATTTTTTTAGGATTACTGATCGCGTTCTCTTTTTCATTATATATCATGGAAAATCAGAAGTATGACTCTTCTAATTCTGAAGTAGATCGCTTGAAATCTGATACTTTATCAACGGTCCTTTTCATAAAAAACGCTGATATAGAAGATGTTTTCCTGTATTTAATTTTTCCGTCAGGCGAAGCATCCAACGGCTCGGATGAGGGCTTGGCGCATTATGTTGAGCATCTTGCTTGGCTGAGTGCCTTTGGCGGTGGTCAAAATGAACGATTGCGTCATTCCAATGCTTGGACCAACCATTTTAGCACCGGATATTGGCAAAAGACGGTGAGCGATGATCTAACCCCTATTTTGCAGGCTCTAATTTCGACGGCAGGCCCATTAAAGATAGAGGAGAAATTTGCCTTAGAAGAGCGAGATATCATCTTGAGGGAATACGATTATCGAGTCGCTGAACGTCCCCTATATTCGGTGTTTCGAGATATGGAACGGGCTCTTTATGGTGACGGAGCTTTGGCGCGATCCGTGATAGGGGAGCCGGAAGTCATAGCAGATTACTCCTTGGAGGATGCAGCCTCTCTTCATAAGCAAAACCATACTTTATCAGATGCAACTCTTTTAGTTTACGGTGACGCAAGTGCTGCTCGGCTGGAAGCCGCCTTAGCATCATTGTTGGTTGAAGATGTGCATACGCTTTCCGCTAATCCCCGCTCAATTCGGCTGGTTGAAGATGGGGTTGAGCAAGATAGGGCTGCTGTGTCACTCGTAGAACTGAGTGAAGACACCTTTTTGTATCGCAAGCTGGTTCCAATGGATGTGTGTGAAACATCGGCGGGTTGTGCTGTTTTGGCTCAGTTGGCTGAAAACGCGCTCGGCTCTTCGCTGCCAGGAGGACTGGCTGGACCGCTTCGATACGACCAGTTTGTGACACGAAGCTTTTCGTTCAATATCTCTATTATCAAAGAGAACTATGTTGAAGTGTCCTTCATCGGGCATCCCGATACCAATATTTCTCTCGAAACGCTGGAAGACGCATTCTACGCGGCTCTTCACAGCAGGTTAGAGGACGGCTTACCACAAGATACGTTTGATCGAGTTACTTCACGCCTTGCAGGCCAACTTGATCGTGTTTTGGAACGTGATCGGCCTAGCTACAACCGCAACCTCGTGCTTGCTCAGCTCATGTCCGCGAAACCGGCATTTACACTGGAAGATCAAGTGAACGCGGTTGAAGATATTCGCCTAGAAGATGTAAATGAATTTCTAAAATCCCTGTTATCCGATGGGCGCGAAGTGACTCGCCTTGTCAGCGCCGAAAGGTAATTTGAGTATGAAGAAATTTCTGTTTTTGGCTGCTTTGGTGGTGTCGGTGGCAGCGTGCAAAAAAGATGCCAGTCGAGAGGTCGTCTTGGCGGAAACCCCCGATGGGCGACCATTTCATTTTATGCCCATCTATGAAGATGGTGTGACGGACATCACGATCACCATTGCCTGGCCTATGAGCTGGGCTTTCAGCGCTGATCAAAATCCAGCAGTTCCCTATGTTGCCGCCGAGGCTATCCTGAGCGGTGGTACTGATGAGCTTGCACCTCAGGATGTGTTGGAACTCTTCAACGACAAAAATTCGCGGGGTCAGCTTTATGTGCGCGCAGATCACGCGATTGGTGAGATAAGCTTCCCGAAAGAGCACATTGATGATGTTGTTTCCATTGCCAGTGAGATGCTTGCTTCGCCCCAGTTTGATCAGGCGTGGATTGATCGGATCAAACAAGGGTTCTTGGCAAATCAGACCCAATCTCAAGCACAGACCGCCAATCAAATGTGGGCGCTCGCTCGTTTAGCCATTCTGGGTGAGACGCCGCTCAACGATTTTCTGAGCCTGCCAGCCCTTACTGCAATTGAAGATACGAGTGTGGACGATCTGCGTCGCTGGCACGTTGAAACAATTGTGCAAAATGGAGTCACCATTGCTGTGACAGGTGCGATCAGTCGAAGTGATGCCGGGAAAGCCGTAGACCAATTACTTGCTGGTTTGCCGGAAGGGCAAGCACAAGCAGTTCCTAATATCGATACGAGTTTTGAACCAAGGACTGTCCTGCTGCATCTTCCCGATGCTGAGAAAACAACCCTCGGCCTTCTCGGGCAATTACCACCCATGGCTGAAGGTGGCGATCTAACGGACTTGCTTGCTTTGAGCTTTTTCGGGCGCTCTGGAAGTGGACCTCTCTTTGATGCCGTTCGCACTGATTTGCGGGCAAGCTACGGTTTTCAAGCGGGTTCCACAAATTATGACCGCGCCACTCGCATCATGTTCATAGCGGGCGAGGTGGAAACCGAGAAATTGGCAGAGGCTGCCGATTTAGTCCGCACAACATACGAGGCTTTTCGCGCGGCACCTGATCTAACGGGCCTTGATGACTTGCGGCGAGGTATGGCGGAGGGAACGGAGCGGAACGTATTATATGTAGATGTTGCCGCCAGAACCATGCTGGAACTGGCACTGCACGGTCGCGAACCGAGTGATGCACCCCGATTGGGAGAGTTGTTGGAAAGTGTGACTGCGCAAGACGCACAAGAGCGTCTCGAATCTGTCTTCCCGTCAGGTAAAAACCTTATTGTTGTTGCGGCGAGCCCAGATGCTTCAGCCCTCCCAGGGGCGTGCGTCATCACGAAATTTGAGCAGGTTGCACAGTGCCCGTAGACAATAACGGGCGCGAGATACCGCTCTCTTGGTTCACACGATCTTTATGGAAATACACGCCGCTCTACATAGAGCTGGTGTTTCTCGCGATCTGCCTGCGCCTGATCGGCCTTGTTGAGCCTTTTATCTTTCAGGTTATCATTGACCGCATCCTTCCGTTTCAGCGGGAGGCGTCCCTAATCGTGGTTGTGGCGATATTCGCGGCTGTGAGCCTGTTTCAGATGGGCTTTGAAGTGCTGTCGAGCCTTCTCGGGATTCTGACAGCAAACAAAGTCACGCGCGAGTTTGGATCACGCATTTTCAACCACCTGTTCAAACTGCCCTTCAGCCACTTCCGCAAGTGGTCCGTTGGCGAAACCATGGCACGGGTCAGCGAGACAGATACAATCCGTAACTTTCTGGTCGGCACAACGACGGGTGTGTTCCTCGACCTTCTTTTTGTAGTGATCTACATCGGAGTCCTGTTATCTCTCTCTGTGCCGCTGACTATGATTGTACTGATAGCACTGCCATTGCAGGCTTTGGTATATTTTGCGTTCGGTCCCTTCCTACGCCAACGGTTGCGCGTCCAGTTTGACGCTGGCGCAAAGCACCAAACCCAGATGGTTGAGAATATATCAGGGGTCGCCGCTGTTAAGGCCCTGAGCGCCGAAGGGAAAATGCTTGAACGGCTGGATCAAACCCTCGGCAATAGCCTGTTCGCCAGCTACCGTGTTGGCGTGCTTAATATTTTCAGCGATAAGCTTACATTCATCATTGAGCGCGGCGTGACGATCTCAATCATCTATGTTGGCGCGAACCTTGTATTTGCGGGAGAACTCACGCTTGGACAATTGATTGCCTTCCATCTTCTGGCGGAAAAGGTCACAGACCCCATAGCCAACTTTTCCCAACTATGGGAAAGCTGGCAGAATATCAAAGTGTCGCGTCAGAGACTTGGCGACATCGTAAACACAGAAATGGAGCCCTTCAATGAGCGCCCAAAGCTGGTGCCAAATGTCGAGCCGCGTCTGACATTTGAAAACGTTGATTTCGCCTATATTGAAGGGAGCCCAATCCTCAAAGGGTTCAACTTTGAGGCTGCGCCAAACTCTCTGACTTTGATCGTTGGACCGTCAGGTATCGGAAAATCAACGTTTGGACGGCTGGCCTCTGGAATAGATGTCCCATCAGAGGGCAAAGTGCTACTTGGCGGCGAAAATATAGCGAAATTCGAACCTCACGATTTGCGGACAAAGGTCGCCTACATCCCGCAAGAGCCTTACTTGTTCTCGGGAACACTTCGCGAGAACCTTCTCATTGGTGAAGAAAATGCTTCTGAGGCAGATATCGAAGAGGCGCTTAGAATTTCCGCAGCAGATACGCTAGTCACGCGAATGCCAATGGGGCTTGATACCCATGTTGGGGAGCGCGGATCGGCCTTGTCGGGCGGGCAAAGGCAGCGGGTTGCGATTGCTCGATCTCTCCTGAAAAAGCCCAAGGTCATCATTCTGGACGAGCCAACAAGCGCCCTCGATGATGTTGCCCAGAAAAAGATGGCAGAAGAGCTTGAGCGCCTGAAAGCGACAACGACGCTGATTATCATCACACATAGGCCAGATGTGTTCGGGCAACCGGATCAGATCATTGATTTTGAGGAGTTGTCATGACCGCATCATCTGAACCTATTAAAATTACTTCGCCAACACTTCATGCCAGCATTTGGTTCACGATCTTCCTGTTCGCCGCCATTGTTGTTATGGCCTGTATTTTCAAAGTAGAGGTCGTTGCACGAGGGCAGGGAAAGGTTGTTCCAGTAAGCCGAGTACAAGTGGTACAACCAGAATTTGATGGCAAGATCACCGCAATCCATGTGCGCAATGGTTCGGAAGTGCATCGGGGTGAGGTGCTTATCGAACTTGACACCACCGATGCTGAAGCAGAGCTGAACACCATCACTGCCGAGACGACTAGGCTACGGATTGAACGAGCTCGTATTACGGCTTTGGTATCCGCTATTGACGGCTCCGATATCCAGTCAGAAGCATTCGCAGCTGACACCCTGCACAATTTTGCAGAAAACACTGACACCGGTCACGACTTCTACGCTGAGCAATCCCGGTTGCTCTTGGCCGAGGTTGATGACTTGCAGGCCGCCATGGCGCAGATTGCGGCAAGGATTGCTGCAAACGATCAATCTGTTTCCGTAACGGAAGCGAATATCGAGCGGATCGAGGCCGCAATTGCCATTCAAACAGAGCGGTTGGAAGTCGCGCAAGGACTACTGGATCGTGGCACGTCCAGCCGTTCCGCATTCCTTGATGTGCAGGAACGCTTTACAGCGCTTGAAAAAGAACGCGAAGTATATCTTCGCGAACTGGATCAAAAACGCAGCCAGGAAATCTCGCTTTTGGCCGAACGTCGCAGCATCATTACCGCGCAGCGCAACCAGCTCTTGCAGCGCCGATCAGAGATTGAAGCGCGACTGGCAACTCTGGAAGAGCAATTGCGCACCGCAGAGCGGCGGGTGATCGCATCACAACTGACGGCCCCAATGGATGGAGTGGTTGATCAACTGGATGTCTTTACGATTGGTGCAGTGGCTAAGGGCGGCGAACAAATCCTGCGTGTCGTGCCAGAGGATCAGGATGTAGAGATCGAGGCGATCTTTACCAATAACGACATAGGATTTGTGGAGATCGGCCAGCAGGCCAATATCAACCTCGATGCTTACCCATCAGAGCGTTTTGGATTTGTAACCGGCGTGGTCTCTGACGTAGCAGCTGATTCAACGGAAGCGGTTGAGGGGGTTTGGGCTTTTGAGGTGCGTATCAGGCCCGAGGAAAACAAGCTGACAAACGGGTCTGAGCAATTAACGCTACGCCCAGGAATGACAGCCGTCGTTGATATCACAACGGACAAACGGCGGCTCATCAGTTATTTCTTCGCTCCGATAGTTGATACTGTTCACTCAGCGCTCGGGGAACGTTAATTTACCTATTCTTTGTTCTTCTAAAGACAATTAAAGAAATCCCACCAACTAGAAGCGCCCAGACTAGCCCTATGTATATAGAGAAACCAAGATATTTTATTAGCACGCCGCCAGCCAAAGCGGAAATCAACAGTGTAAAGATGATTGTTTTTTCTTTCATTGAATGCTGTCCCGCTGGATGGAGGTTGCAGAAATGCAACCTCCAAGTTTTGCATTTAAGAACAAAAGTAACCAGTTGCCGCTGCGCCAGCAACTCCGGCTGCTTTGACGGCTGGGTGCTTACCATAAGTCGTAGCAGCCGCAGATGCCCCCGCTGCCGCGCCACACACTTGATGCGCGGCGATATCTCTCCCAGAATTACCCCGATTGCGGTTAGCTTCATATCGAGAAGCAGCTGCGTTGTGGGTATTCGTGCTAACATAATAGTCACTGTCTATGTCACGACCGCCACCGCCCCCGTCACCACCACCACCACCGCCGCCGCCGCCGCCGCCGCCGCCGCCGCCGAAGGATGTGGTGCCGAAGAGATCATCAGAAGAAGATTTTTTGTATACGCTTGACATTTTTGTGTCTCACTTTCGATTTCGGTCAAGTCGTTATAACCTGGCCTTGCGTGTAGTTTGCCGGGATTGCTCCCGGCGGCTCATTCGGGCGGTGGGTTGGTCTAGAACCTGCCGCCCTTCTTACAATCAGTTTGATGTCCTCCCCGATTGCAATTCTGTGTTGACGCAACTTACTTTCAGTAACGCCAAAAATAGCTGACCGACATGTTCGGACTATCCAATGCATAAACCTGATGGAACCAGCCCGCGGGCTGCACAATCATCTCGCCAGGGTTGAGCGTAACGGATAAGCATTTAGCTTGCTCGGCTTTGGGATATACTGAGTAATCAGGGTCTTCTGGCCTAAACCAACACGGCTGATAATTGTTATATGCCTTGTGTGGATAGATCAGATCCTCTTGATCCGCAGAGTATAGATCGAGGCGTTTCCGTCCGATGACCTGCAATAGGAACCCACAATGCGGATCACGGTGTAGGCTTGATGTTGGGATATGCGTTGGCACAGCCCCAAGCCATAGCTGCGGCGGAATAAAGTCCTCTCGATCAAAAAACAGCGGGCCAAAATCAGGCCACATCTCTTCGGGCATCGTCGCGCCTTCGGTGTAAGGTTTTACGAACCCTTCAACCATGTCGTCATATGGGTTTGCCATGAAGTCTTTGAGTTCTTGGACAAACTCACGCATGTTCTGCTTTTGCGTGGCGGAGCGTACCCGCACGATAGCTTCGCCGTATTTTTCAGCCAGCCTGTCGATGGTCCAATCTTTGCAAGGCGGGGAGGGTTCCAAGCCAGTGATAACCGCTGGGCGACTCTCTGCGATTAATTCCAAAATTTGCCGTTGCGTCGGCTGGTGCAAATACTCGACCTCGGACAGATCGCGATAGCCTTTGTCGCGATGCAGTTCGCCAACCGCTTTGAAACGTTCAAGGGTGAAATTACTGGGCCGAAGACACGATTTTGCGAGGTGGTTCGCATAGTGTAAATTGCCGGTAAATGTAATCGCGCCGATGATTTCGGGGTCGCGCCAATCGAGATATTCAAACTCCTGAAATATGCGTTTCATAATGGCGATAGGCATACTGACGAATGTATCCGTCTCGCGATTCAGATCATCTCGTTCGATGTGCAACTCATCAGCGTATCGCGCAATAAACCCGTGGTCAGGATATTCCGGTACATTCAGCTTTACCGTACCTCGTATGCCTTCCGGGTTCTGAAACCCTGTTTTTAGCAAATCAGCGAAACCTTCTATGGCAGCTAAGTCACTGTCAAAATCTTTCTGTGGATAGGCAACATTCATGCGACAGCCTCCTCTTCGGCGCGGCGAAGATTGACCCCAGTCCACCGGTTAATCCGGCGCACTGAGCCGTCTTGGTTCCTTCGTAGGCTGGTGGCAATCTGATCGGGGAAAATATTGTGCGTCATGTCATGCAAGACTTCACGAATATTATTGTAGGGCGTGATCCAGTCATTGAAGAACAGCCGATCTCCACATTTCCACTCATCACGGGTCAGCGCACGGCCCGTTGCATGAACATCCTTTTGAACATCTTCATTCAACCACGCCCAAGTGACCATTGCCGTAGGGATACCTTCCTCAGTCAAATAAAACCGCGCCTGATTAACCCATAAAGCGGGAAGGATTTCTGTCCTGAAATAATCGCCTACCTTGTGCTGTTTGTGATAAGGCGATTGCGCCAAAAGTTCGAGGGCGAAGCCGGTGCTTGCGTAGTAGTCCAGATTTACCATGCAACTTGCTCCTCCCGAGCGCTCCGTGAGTGGTGGGAAAACACTGTGACGTTTTCAGGAAGCCGCGCTTGCAGCTTTTCTTGCAGCTCCAAGTGGTCACCAAAGGGGACAGCCTGCCGTTTTAAGAGAACGATTTTTGCATCATTGGGGTCTGGTTCCCATGTAGCGTAGCCGATTGGCTTTCGGTCATCGTCAATCGCCACAAAAGCAGTTTGAGCCTGCATGTGTCCGAGGCGTGCCGAGTAGTATTCTTCGATGCTCTTCTCCGACTCGCCTTGCCAATAGTCGATATCGAGCAAAGCCATTGCGCCCAAAGTGCGGTAAGCACTCATAGCTGGGCGATCTTTGTCAGCTTCGGGGACTGGGGGAAGATAATTTTTCATTATTGGCGCACCATTTTGATGTGTGTTGACAAGGCATTCCGCAAGCGAGAGAGAACCGTAAAATACCCTGCTGCGCTCCTCCCTAGGTAAAGCGTCAAACATTACGCCCGACAGCAAGCGAGCCAAAGGATAGTTCATCCTGTAGGTGTAAGGAGCCGTGAGTGATTTCAACGCGTCAAACAAGTTGGCGGTGTCATCCCCGAAGTAAATTCGGTTGTCCTGCTGCCATGCTGAGTGCAATGTTTCATATAGTTCACTTCGGTTTTTCTGAATATAATCCAGCAGTGCCTTTTCTGCGACAAATGCGGCGAGTTCTCGCAAGACCGGCGGTATGAACCGGCCTTTTGCAAGATGATATTGCAGTGCATGCCCGAACTCATGGGCAACACAAAGTGCATCAGCGGGTGTCCCCCGAAAACTCAAAGAGACAAATGGCGGCTGATCTTTTCCACGTTCTTTTGTGTAAGGTTTTTCAATAGCTTCCGCATGCAGATTTTTTTTACAAAAATCATATAGCCACCTAACATCTAAGGCCAATTCCGGAACAAAATCTACGATGGCTTGTGCTGCAAGAGACCATGCTTCGTCAACTGTGAGGCTAAAACCACCTATTCTCGGCGCGCGAACAGATGGCAAACAAACTCGCCGCGTCCTAGCAACGGCTTCTATAGAGAACTCATGGCTGAGGTTGTGAAGTTCCAACCAATCCATAACAGTATAGTGGTGTGTTCTAGGGTGGATTGGTTCGGCCTGCATGGTTACGGTCACTTAAGAAATATTTCCCGCTACGATTTAAAGAACCACAAAAGACGAGCATGCTCTCTCGCTTAACCGTTAAGTCGACCGCTAAACGATAAAATTGCTGAATAGAATTACCCATGAGGTACCTCATACATACCATTGTGAGGGGGGGGGCTGGCCGGTGGTGTCAGACCAATTCGAACAGGTCTCAACCCACATTTCCCAAGCAATTGAGTGATTTGGCTTCGTCCGGGCGTGTTTTCAAGTTACATTTCAGTGTGTTAAATGCCTTGGGAGGCTGCGATGTTAGATCACCCTACTGGTGCAGGTTCTGAGGGCGACTTTCGGGTCTATTTTAACCCTCGGATGCGGTTGGAATTTCACGGCTCCAAGATCAGCTCTGATGGCGGTTCGGCTGTCCCGTGATCCGGTGATGCGCCAAATTGTCGGCGGGCGGGCCGTTGATGGCCAAACGGCCTCGACCAGTCAGATGGCGCGGTTTGAGACAGCGCTTACGTACTTGCAGCGAATGCACACTCTCCGCCCTCATCGCCGCTGCCTTTACCCGCCTGCTACCTCCTCCGCCGCACCCGGCTCTGTTCACGGCGCTCAAGATTGATCGGATGCTCGCGCCCAAGCGTGCGATAAAACCCGTTGCCTGTGGACCAGTTGAGGAACTGCGAGAAGCTGTCGACCTGATCATCATTGCGGCCGCGCGGAAAGCCCTGCAGCTCACGCTTAAACGCAGGAAGCCAGTCCGCTTCACGTGGCAAGAGCACGTTACCTTCTTCCACCGGAGAACAGGCGGCGTTGAAACGGATTTCCTTGTCTTTGTCCGGCCGGATCGCCTGATAGCGACTGCGGTCGTCCATAAACAGTTTTTGGAACAGCGGCTTACCACTGGCGGCGTCCTCTATGAGGACCCGATCGGGATCCCACTGACGCACAAGGTTTTTGGCTTTGGCCTCAAGGTCGGGAAAGTCGAGCTGCCTGCGGTACACATCCAACAGATGCCAGCCATTTCCGGTGAACCCCCAGGTCGTGCAAACCGAGAAGTCAGACCGCGGATCGGCAGACATGCCGGTATCCCAGCTCTGAACTACCATCTGATAGGCAGACCGCGGCAATGCCTGCTCATATGTCCCGAACCACTCCCAACGCAGGGTCGAGCCATCTGGTGCGATCGGGTTCTGCTGATACTGACAATTGAACGTGGCCGTCCCCATTTCCTTGCGCATCCGGTCCAGAGTTTTCCTGTCTGTGCTTTCGGGAAAGAGAATGTCGCCGACCTTACGCTGATGGGTCCTCCCAAGACCAATCGGAATATCCACCTCTTCCTCCGCGATCGCGGGAAGATTGAGATGGCGATACGTGCCTTTGTCGAGCAGATAGCCAGCAGGGTCCATTTCATGCAGACGCTGAGCAATCATCACAACACGCCCTTCAGAAGGGTTATCAAAACGGGATAGCAAAGAGCCCTCAATGAACACCTGTGCCCGCTCAAGCTCCGCTTCGGAGTTGGCATCCGCAGCCTTCAAAAGGTCATCGATGATAATGTAGTCTGCCCCATGGCCCGTGACGGCGCCACCGATGGAGACGGCCTTGCGGCCGCCCCCTTTGGTAGTTTTGATTTCTTCTTGCGTATTGCCTTTTTTGGCGAGGCGGGTTCCAGAGAACAGGCGTTGATACCAGCCCGAAGACATTACCTTGCGGGTTGCTTCCGAGTGGAGACGCGCCAGATCCAAACCATAGCTGGCAACAATGATCTTAGCGTGGGGGTGGTGCCCCAATACGAATGCCACAAACGCAACCGCCACGGTAACCGACTTGAGATGACGCGGCGGCACATTGATGATCAGGCGCTGGTTTGCGCCAGTGCGGACGTTGTCCAACTCATGGCACATCGCCATAACGTGCCAGGCAGGAACAAACGCGCCTTCTTTGCCCGGGTGCAAAGTTCCGAAGGTTTTCCAGACAAAGGCAAAGAAGTTGGTCCGATAGTGCGCCTCAACGGTCCGCAGCTTCATTTGAGGATCATGTAAGGTCATGGGTCACCAACATCACTCTCATCTTTGTTCGGCTTATGGTTTGTTTCAGAGCCAAAATCATTCTCACGAACCTGTTGGGCAAAGTACTTCAGCACGGCCTCGTCGGTCTGATCTGGCAAACTGGTCTGGCCACTCTGTTCGCCATCCACTTCAACCTGCTGCCCCTGTTCTGCATCGAACTGAAGCAACACCTTCGACGCTCCCATGTCTCCGCTAAGAGCCTTATTGGTAATCCGTTTGGCCACAGCTTCCGCTTTGGAGATTATCACTTCCTGACCGCCCTCACGGATAGTCACCTTGCGTTCCAACTCCCGCATAATGCTGGCCCCGACGCCCTTTGCCCCTTTCGGACGCCCTTTCGGATTGCCCGAGTGCCCCTTTTTGAACTGGCTGTGCTTTGGCGGCTTTCCGTAGCCGACTTCGTAATCAGGATCCTGCTTAGACATGAGCCAACTCCTTGCCCTCGGGGGCAGTCAGCTGATTGACCTGCTCATCAAAGCTCTTGCCGGTAGAGGCATGAACAGCCTTATGACCCGTCATGTCCTGCCAACGGCGGATGGTGACATCGACATAGAGCGGATCCAACTCAATCAACCGCGCGCAACGCCCGGTCTTTTCTGCAGCCAACAGCGTGGCTCCGGACCCTCCAAAGGCGTCCAACACAATATCGCCGCGGTGGGTGACATCCATAATGGCATCCGCAACAAGATCGGTCGGCTTGACTGTCGGGTGATCCACCAGATCAGCATCACGGGAATTTCCGAAGCTGTTTACGCCTGCGTAATCCCAGACGTTGGTCCGGTTGCGCCCATGTTTGCCCAACGCAACATTGTTGATATGCGGCGCACCCGGCTTCTTGAAGATGCAGACCAGTTCGTGTTTGGAGCGATAGAGGCTGCCCATACCACCATTGGTCTTGTTCCAAACGCAGATATTGATCAGATCAAGACCCGCGGCCTTACCTGAGGCGATCAACTCTTCGATGTGGCGCCAATCCATACAAACATTCGCTATCCCCCCGTCAGGCAAATGATGCGCAAGCTGCCCCATAACTTCATTCAAGAAGTTGCGGAACTCAGCGTCCGACATCTCCCCCGAAGCCATAGCGAACTCGCGGTGCCCGCTGCCACTTCCCGAGCGCACATGACCCTGCACCGGCACGTTGTAAGGCGGGTCTGTAAAGACCATGCGGGGGACTTTTCCCTCCAACACATGTGCATAGCTATCCGCTTCAAGAGAATTGCCGCAAAGCACGCGATGATCTCCGAGGATCCAAGTGTCTCCGGGCTGCGTCACCGCAGGTTTGGATTTATCCGGAGCCTCAACAACCTCGGCAGGTAAAGTTTCAGCTTCAGGAGAGCCACCAATAACAATGTCAATCTCAGGCATTTCGAACCCGGTGATTTCCAGACCAAAGTCCAGATCATCTGCAAGGCTCATGTCCATCAGATCGGCAAATTCAATTTGCAATGCCTCCTCGTTCCAGTCGGAAAGCTCAGCGAGTTTGTTGTCGGCGATACGCAGCGCGCGCACCTCGGGATCGGTCAGGTGCGTCGCGATCACAGTAGGCACTGATTTCAATCCGAGAGATTTGGCGGCTTGATAACGGCCGTGCCCAGCGATGATGACACCATCCCCATCCACCAATATCGGAGTTACAAATCCAAACTGCTTCACCGAGGCTTTGAGCTTGGTGATGTTTTTCTCGCGATGCACGCGGTTGTTGTGCTTGTAAGGCTTAAGATCGCCGACCGGGGTTTGGATGACTTTGTCGGCCATCCAGATCGTTTGGGTCTTTGCTCCCACAGGAGGGCGCGATTTGGGGCAGTTCATAACTGGCTCCATTTTTAGTGCCGACAAACGCGGCGTTTTCAAAATGGATCGCATTAGTAGAATGGAGAGGTCCGAAAGCGGAACTCGCCAGATCTTGCGATCCAGTGTGTCCCCGCTGTAAGTGCGCCAGGCAAAAACCCAGCACAGGTGTCATTAGATTGCTTGCGCCTCTCTCACGCATCCAATGACAAGCCCAAACTAGGAACCCACGCGATGAAGCGCAAGTGGTTTTCGGACAAAATTTAGCACTAACCTATTGTTATACATATAATTATGGGTGTGGTATCTTCGCTCAACGCTGCGCAAAAGGTAAGTTGTTCCCTCATCAGAATAGACTGGACTAAGTGCCCAGACCACGCATCACTAGTCACAGGCTCGATCAATTCGGGCTCTCCTCAGTACGGGGCACTGCCTCCGAACGCCACAATGACGAGGAGATCAATTATGACAATGCCTGCTCCTGAAGACCTAAGAGCTTTGGGCCGCGAGGATCTGTCAAAGGCTTGGCAGGCGCTCCACGGCAAAGCACCACCACCACGTATGAGTCAGGTCTTTATGCGCCGTGTATTGGCATATGAGATCCAAGTGCAGCATCACGGCGGGCTTACAAAAACCGCTTTGAAAGACCTGGCACGGAAAGAGGGAAAGCGGAAACAGTCATCAAAGACCGCGCTCGGCCTCAAGCCCGGTGGCCGATTGCTGCGGGAATGGAACGGCACCACCCATGTGGTCGACGTAACCGAGGACGGCTTTCTGTGGCGCGGGCAGACTTACCGGTCGCTTTCCGTGATTGCCCGCACGATCACAGGCAGCCATTGGTCCGGGCCGCGCTTCTTCGGCTTAACGAAGACCAGAGCGCACAAATGAGCCAGACCCGCAAGATACGATGCACCATCTACACCCGCAAATCTTCCGAGGAAGGGCTGGATCAGGATTTCAACTCATTGGACGCTCAGCATGAATCCTGCGCTGCCTATGTCGCCAGCCAGAGGCATGAGGGCTGGAAGCTTTTGCCCACCCGCTATGATGATGGCGGCAAATCAGGTGGCACATTGGAACGCCCTGCCCTGCAACGTCTTCTGAACGATATTGACGCTGGACGGGTCGACATGGTGGTGGTCTACAAGATCGATCGACTGACGCGATCGCTTGCGGATTTCGCCAAGCTGGTTGATCGGCTCGAGGAGGCAGAGTGTTCCTTTGTCTCTGTCACCCAAGCCTTCAACACATCCTCATCCATGGGGCGGCTGACTTTGAACGTACTTCTTTCTTTTGCCCAGTTCGAAAGGGAAGTGACTGCAGAACGTATCCGCGACAAGATCGCCGCCTCTAAGAAGAAAGGCCTTTGGATGGGAGGTGTGCCACCGCTTGGGTATGATGCCCATCCTGATCCGAACACAAGGGAACTGGTGATCAATGACGAGGAGGCCCAGACCGTCGGACGCATCTTTGATTTTTACGACAAATTGCAATGCCTAAATGCTGTCACGCGGCAATGCGATACGGAGGGGTTGGTTTCCAAGCGCCATGTCTTCTCAACCGGTCGTGTTCAAGGTGGGCGCCCGTTCAGCCGCGGTCAGATCTATCACATTCTGCGCAATCCAACCTATCTCGGACGCATTCGCCACAAGGATAAGAGCTTTCCCGGACAGCACACAGCTATCATCGAGAAACGGCAATGGGACCGGGTGCAGGACAAGCTTGCGGCCGCGGCAATACGCCCTCGCGGTGGAACCACCTCTGAGACATTCACTTCCGCCACACCAGTCGCACCGCTTCTGGGCAAATTGCGCGATGAGACAGGAGATATCCTGACCCCCTCCCACACTCAAAAGGGCAATCAGCGCCACTACTACTATGTTTCAAACCGCCTGATCTCGGGCAAACCCGACCCCACCGGATGGCGTCTACCGGCAAGGGCGCTTGAGAAAGCGGTGACAAATACCATCGCAGATCACCTGCGCACCGCCGCCCAGCGCCATCAGATTGTGATCAGTTCGGACGCGTTGATGTCCTCGGCAGCGGCGGATGCGATGCAGGGACTTGTGGAAGAGATTAATGCTAGAGGGGCAAAAGCCCTCTCCACCATCCTCAAATCCGGCACGATATCTGGAGAGCAGTTGCAGCTGCATCTCTCACCCTCTTATCTTTCCAAAATCCTAAACCTACCTACGGAGGAACTGGACAAAAACCTATACAAAATCGACGTCCCATTCGCCATCCGCCGACGGGGAGTTGAGATGAAGATTTTGGCCGGGGAAACAACCCCCGCCCCCGATGCCACTCTGATCCGGGCGCTGCGCAATGCTCATGATTGGGTGGCTCAAATGAAGACCGGAACGTCCATCAAACAGATCGCCAGAACCACAACCATTTCGGAAAGCTACATCACCCGTATTGTCCTGATGGCCTTTTTGTCACCCCGAATCCAGCAAGCCATCCTCTCGGGGTCGCAACCTGCAGAACTTACGCTCGAAACCATCGCGCGATGCAAACTGCCAATGGATTGGCAGGCCCAAGAACGGCTTTTCGGATTTATCCAAACCGCCTGATCCCTGTTTGAGATCTAGCCCTCTCTGATCAGTGCCTGCAAATTCCCTGTTCGGCGTTTCAAATTCCCTGTTCTGTCGCTTAGGGAATTTGAACTCTAAGATTCTGTAAATGCTGGATAAAGCACATCAGTTTGTGGGTAAAATCAGCTGATTCACTCGGAATTCCCTGTAAAATGCCCCTTATCAGGGAAACACGCACCAAACCTCACCGGAAAAATTGGGACACTGAGACTCTTGAGATCTTTTGGGGAAATACAGCGCCACGGTGCGTCTCAGTTCAAACCGCAACCTCGCAACCGACGGAAATCACGTCACTAATCGCAGCCAATTCTGTAGGGAAAAGTGAGACCGGGGTCGATGGCGGAGGAGGTGGGATTCGAACCCACGGAGGGCGTTAACCCTCGTCGGTTTTCAAGACCGGTGCATTCGACCACTCTGCCACTCCTCCGACACGCCCTCCCTAATGCCACTCAAAGCGCGGTTCAAGTAGAAAGAGTGGCGGATTTCCGTCACTAACTGCATGGCGGACTTTCCATAAAACCTTGCGCAGGTTACACTCTGCCCAATTGACCGCTGCTGACCCCAGATCAGGACAGACAACAGCGGCGTTTGGTACGACAGACCTCGAGCAGGCAAAGGGCACATCATGACCTTCTTTTCAGGCGCAAACCCTACCGTTGTGCGTCGCACGGCGCCACTTGTTGTAGTGTGCGGATTGGCACTTGCTGGCTGCACAGACGGCGAGGATTTTAACTTTCTGAACAAAACGACCTCGCCAGAAGCCACTGCGCCAACCGCTGGACAGACCACGAAGCTCGTAGAACGTGATGTCGAAGCACCGGAAGTATTCTCAACCTCCGAAGCGGGGCTATGGGACGGACGCCCATCGCTTGGCGGCGTGTGGGCGGCACATCCAGACGTGGGCGAACCAGAACGGGTTATCATCCGCAACCAGGCCAACGGTAAGTTTGTCATTGGCGCACTCTTCCGCCGCGAACGCGACATTCCTGGGCCTCGTGTTCAGGTGTCGTCAGATGCGGCCAGCGCGTTGGGCATGCTGGCTGGCTCACCAGTGGAGTTGAATATTACAGCTTTACGTCGGGAAGAAGTGGCCGAAGAGGCGCCCGTTACAGCGGATGCAACTGCCGAAGTGGCGAGCGCAACAGAAGTCGATGAGACACCCCTGGAGCCGATCGCTGCGGCTTCCGCTGCTATTGCGGCGGCTGAGGTGGAACAGGTTGTTCCCGCGCCTGCGCCTGCGGCCCAATCAGAAGTCGCGCCTAAACCTCAATCTTCCTCGTTGTCCAAACCCTATGTGCAAATCGGTATTTTCTCTGTGCAGTCCAACGCCAACGGGGCGGTCACTCAAATGAAGAACGCAGGGTTGCCCGCGTTGACCAAGAAGACCACCTCGGGTGATAAAACCTTCTATCGCGTGCTTGTGGGGCCAGCCTCCAGTAAGTCCGAGTTGAAATCCATGACCAAGAAAGTGCACGGCATTGGCTTTACCGACGCCTATGCGGTGACAAACTGACGGAGGCCTCTGCCATGTTCAAATCCGTGTTTTACAGCTGCCTGGCCGCAATTGGATTAATTGCTGCGGTCAGCCAGGCCAGCGCCTTTGAAACCAAGGCGCGCGCGGCCTTTGTAATGGACCAGTCAACAGGCACGGTACTTTTGGCGAAAAATGCCGATGACGCTTTGCCTCCGGCTTCCATGTCCAAACTGATGACGCTTTATATGGCTTTTGAAGCCGTGCGTGACGGTCACTTGCAGATGACCGAAAAACTGCCGGTATCACAACACGCCATGAACTACGGCGGCTCTACAATGTTCCTCGACACCACCGATCGCGTGGCTGTCGAAGACCTGCTGCGAGGCATCATCGTTTTGTCCGGCAATGACGCTTGTGCAGTGATTGCCGAAACTCTAAGCCCGGACGGCACCGAGGCGGGGTTCGCCCGATTGATGACACGACGCGCGCGGCAGATGGGCATGACCAACTCCACCTTCGCCAACTCCAATGGTTGGCCAGCTCCGGGGCACCGCATGAGCATGCGCGACCTGGCTTTGCTTGCAAACCGCCTCATAACCGACTTCCCGGAATTTTACCCGATGTTTGCCGAGCGAGAGTTCAAGTTTGACGGCCGCGCCCCGCAAAACACGCAAAACCGCAACCCACTGCTTCGCCTCAACATAGGCGCGGACGGTCTGAAAACCGGTCACACATCTGAGGCTGGCTATGGTCTTGTTGGCTCGGCCAAACAAGGCAACCGTAGGGTGATCTTTTCGTTCTCCGGTCTGCAATCTGCGGCGGAACGCGCCGAAGTGTCCGAGCAGATAGTGAACTGGTCCTTCCGACAGTTCACCGAAGCCACCCTTGCCCGTGAAGGCGAACGGGTGGCTGAAGCTGACGTCTGGATGGGCAAAACCCCACGCGTTGGCCTGGTGCCGGAAAGTGATATCGAAGTACTGCTGCCTGTGCTCTCACAGAACAAAGTCAAGGCAGAGGTGATCTACAACAGCCCCATCGAGGCACCTATTACCAAAGGCCAATCTCTCGCGGAGCTGGTGCTCATGCCCGAAGACCTCCCGGCAATGCGCATCCCTTTGGTGGCTGAAGCGGACGTGGCGGAAGGCGGCTTTGGTATTCGCCTGCGCACCGCGACTGGAATCCTGATGCAGCAATTTGGTCTCAATCTCGCAGGTGCATCGTGAGCGGACACTTCATTACGTTTGAAGGCATCGACGGTTCCGGCAAATCCACTCAAGCTAAGCTCCTCGCAGACCGCCTCCTTACGGAAGGCTATGAAGTGGTTCTTACTCGTGAGCCCGGCGGCTCTGTTGGCGCCGAGGAAATCCGTGCGCTGGTGCTGGAAGGCGACCCAGACCGTTGGTCGGCGGAAACCGAAATACTGCTTTTCACGGCAGCACGCCGCGACCATCTGGAACGCACCATTCTGCCAGCCGTGGCCGCAGGCAAAATTGTCATCTGTGACCGCTTTGCCGACAGCACCCGCATGTATCAAGGTCTGTCTCGTGGAGACTTGCGCAGCATTGTGGACCAGCTGCATTGCCTGATGATTGGCCGCGAACCTGATTTGACGGTGCTTATCGACATGGACCCGGCGACCGGGCTGGCCCGCGCCAAGTCTCGCCAAACCGCCGAAGAACGGTTTGAAGACTTTGGCCAAGCCTTACAGGAGCAAATGCGCAAAGGCTTCCTGGACCTGTCCAAGGAATACGCCGATCGCTTCCGCGTGATCGACGGTTCACGTGACATGGACCGCGTGGCTGAGGCGGTTTACAGCACGGTGATACCGCAAATTGAGGCCAGCGCGTGAGCGACGACACCGCCCCAGAAGCAGACCGCGTCACCGGTGCGCCACATCCGCGGGAAACCGAGGTGCTTTATGGACAGGCAGCTGCAGAACAGGATTTCCTCACAGCGGTCAACTCGCACCGTCTGCACCATGGTTGGCTGATCACTGGCCCGATTGGCGTAGGCAAAGCCACACTCGCCTGGCGCATGGCGCGGTTTCTTCTGGCGACTCCGCTTGACGATGGTGCGGGCCTGTTTGGCGATCCAGTGCCGCACAGCAACCTGGATGTCTCGCCAGACCATCCCGTGGCTCACCGCCTGCTGGCCCGCTCAGAGCCCGGCATGTTTAGCATCACGCGCTCTATGAACGAGAAAACCAGCAAGCTGCGCGACCAGATTGTGGTGGATGACGTGCGTGGATTAACGCATTTCCTGACCATGTCTTCTGCAGACGGCGGACGTCGTGTGGTGATTGTGGACAGCGCGGATGAGATGAACGTGAACGCCGCCAACGCGCTCCTGAAAATGTTGGAAGAGCCGCCAGAGCGCACCACTATGCTGCTAATCTCGCATCAACCCTCGCGCCTCCTGCCGACAATCCGGTCACGTTGCCGCGAGCTGCGCTTGCATCCCTTGTCCCCAGAGGACATGCACAACGCCCTCGCGCAGGCAGGTTTTGAAGCCGCCGAGTCCCCAGCCCTCGCCGAACTGGCGGCAGGCTCTGTGGGCGAAGCGCTGCGCATTCTGCAAAGCGACGGCCTGGCGCTTTATGCTGAGCTGATCTCACTCTTCGCTACAGAGCAAGGCTTTGACCGTCAGCGCGCCATCAACCTGTCCAACGCCGCCGTAGGCCCTGCGAACGCGGAGCGTTACGAGTTTCTGTTAACGCTGATCGACCTTTTTCTTATACGTCTGGCGCGTACTGGCGCTTTGGGCATACCGCCCACCACCGAAGTTGCCCCCAACGAGGCACAGGTGCTTAGCCGCCTAGCGCCAAATGCCTACAAAGCCCGCGCCTGGGCCGCCGCCGCGCAGGAAATTTCGGATCGAACCCACCACGGCAAGGCGGTGAACCTTGACCCTGCCGCGCTTGTGCTGGATACGGTTTTTAAGATCCATCAAACCGCAACCGCCTGAGCGTCTTATGACTGATTACCCCCAGATCACCGACAGCCACTGTCACCTCGATTTCCCGGACTTCGACGGCAAGCTGGATGAGTTCATCGCCCGCGCGGCTGATGTGGGTGTGACCCGCATGGTGACCATCTGCACCCGCCTGCGCAACGAACCCACTGTGCGTGCGATTGCCGAGGCGCACGCACCGGTGTTTTACGCCGCAGGCACCCACCCGATGAGCGCCGCTGAAGAGCCGCTAGCCACCGTGGATGAGCTGATTGCCCTAGCACAGCATCCCAAGTTTGTGGGCATCGGCGAAACCGGTCTGGATTACCACTACACCGCCGAAAGCAAAGAGGTTCAACAAACCTCGCTGCGCATCCACTGTGAAGCCGCACGTGAAGCCGGCCTGCCGCTGATCATCCACAGCCGTGATGCGGATGAAGACATGGCACAGATCCTGACAGAGGAATTCCACAAAGGCGCCTATGGCTGCGTGATGCACTGCTACAGCTCCGGGCCGGAGCTGGCGAAAAAGATGCTCGATCTCGGATTCTACCTGTCTATGTCCGGTATCGCCGCCTTCCCGCGCTCCCAAGAAGTACGCGACATCTTTGCCGCCGCACCGGTGGACCGCGTACTTGTAGAAACCGACGCGCCCTACCTGGCGCCCCCACCCTATCGCGGCAAGCGCAACGAGCCTTCGTACGTGGAGAAAACTGCTCGCGTTGGGGCTGAGGTTTTTGGCATGGATTACGGCGATTTTGCCGCGCAGACACAGGCCAACTTTGAGCGCCTATTCTCCAAAGCTGCCAGCACGGCGGCCGCTGCATGAACGCAAAGCTGACCTTCACCATTCTGGGCTGCGGCAGCTCCGGCGGCGTGCCGCGTATCGGCGGCCATTGGGGAGACTGTGATCCCGCCAATCCCAAAAACCGCCGCCGCCGCTGCTCCCTATTGATTGAACGCGAAACAGCAGACGGCAAAACAACGGTGCTGATCGACACCTCACCGGACATGCGCGACCAACTTCTGTCTGCTGATGTCGGTGCATTGGATGCGGTGGTCTACACCCACAGCCACGCCGACCATGTGCACGGCATAGACGACCTGCGTATGGTTGTGTTCAACATGCGCAAGCGCATACCTGTCTGGGCGGATGGCGCCACGCAAAATGACCTGCTCGGCCGGTTTGGCTACGCCTTTGTGCAACCTCAAGATAGCCCCTACCCGCCCATCCTTGATTTGCACACTATCGATGATGATGACTTCACCATCTCCGGTGCTGGCGGCGACATCACACTCACTCCGATCAGAGTGGCCCACGGCAGCATTGATGCTCTGGCTTTTCGGGTGAACGACGTGGTTTACATGCCGGATGTGGCAGAAATCTATGATGCCGCCTGGCCGCAGCTGGCTGATATGAAGTGCTTCATCATCGACGCCCTGCGCCGCTCTCCGCACCCAACCCATGCCCATCTCGACAAAGCTCTGGAGTGGATTGCAAAACTTGCGCCGGAGCGCGCGGTGTTGACCAACATGCATATCGACCTCGACCACAGCGTGGTCGACGGCGAAACACCCGATCACATCACTCCTGCCTTTGACGGCATGAAGATCATCTACGATCTGTAACAGCAGGGTCGAGGACAGGATACGACGCAGATGCAAACTCTTATCTCTGTGATCCTGCCGGTCTTTTTTATCATTGGTTTTGGATATTTGGCGGCCTGGCGTGGCGTGTTCAGTCAGCAAAACGTTGATGGATTGATGCGGTTTGCCACCAACTTTGCGGTACCCGTGCTGTTGTTTCGCGCGATTTCACAGCTTGATCTTGCCGCCGAATACAATCTCAGCCTTCTGGGCAGTTTCTACGGTGCTGCAGCCATGTGTTTCTTGACCGGGATGCTGGGGGCAAAGTTTCTGTTTGGACGAGACTGGGAAGATGCCACAGCCATTGGCTTTATATGTCTTTTCTCAAACTCGCTCCTGCTTGGTCTTGCTATCATGGAGCGGGCCTATGGGCCGGACAGCCTCACCGGCAACTATGCGATCATCTCAGTGCATGCTCCGTTCTGTTATGGGCTTGGCATTGCCACCATGGAGATCATGCGTGCGCGTCATAGTTCCAAGGCCCAGATCGTACCAACCGTACTCAAGGCAATGTTCTCCAACGCCTTGATCATCGGCATTGGGCTTGGATTTGTGGTGAACCTTGGAAACATCCCTGTGCCGGAACCGGCAATGCATGCGGTCAATTTGCTGGCAGCTGCCGCTCTTCCAGCGGCACTGTTTGGCGTAGGTGGTGTGCTCTACCGCTACCGTCCTGAAGGCGATATGCGGACCATCCTCTTTTGCTGCGCCGTATCCCTCGGCCTGCACCCTGCTCTTACCTTTGCCTTTGGCACGGTGAGCGGCATTTCAGTGGAGAACATGCGCTCCGCTATTGTCACAGCGTCCATGGCGCCGGGCATCAACGCCTATCTCTTTGCCAATATGTATGGCCGCGCCATGCGGGTGGCCGCCTCCACTGTGCTGATCGGCACGGCGCTCTCTGTCATCACGGTGTGGCTCTGGCTGGGCACATTGCCGTGACCGTACGGCACATCAGCTTGCTCAGATCAACCGCACGCCCCATGTTTGCAGCCTGAGTTACAACAGGAGCACCCCAATGGCCCGAGACCCGATCCGCGTGGACATAGTTTCTGACGTTGTCTGCCCTTGGTGTATCGTCGGCTACCGTCAGCTCATGCAAGCCTCCGAGGCCACCGGTATTCCTGTAGAAACCTATTGGCATCCGTTTGAACTCAACCCAGATATGGAAGCTGAGGGCGAAAACCTGCGCGAGCACATCATGCGCAAGTACGGAAGCTCCCCCGAACAGTCACAATCCGCCCGAGACCACCTGACCTCTGTGGGCAAAGACCTCGAAATTGACTTTAAATGGACAGAAGGCAGCCGGATCTACAATACATTCGCAGCCCATCAGCTTTTGCACTGGGCCTCTGAAAGCGGTCAGGCGCAAGCACTCAAACTGGCGCTGTTTGACGCATACTTTACGCAAGGCCTCGATGTAAGTGACCAAACCACACTTGTGGATGTTGCCACCTCCATTGGTTTGGAGGCTGAAGATGCCCAGGCCGTGCTGCAAGACCAACGCTACGCAGAAAAGGTGCGCCAGAAGGAACAGTTCTGGACATCGCGCGGTATATCCGGCGTGCCAACAATGGTGTTTGACGCCAAACAAGCCACCTCTGGCGCGCAAGGTGTCGACACCTTTGCAAGAGTGCTCCAGCACATGGCCACGCGATAGGGACGCACCCGACTTTTACACCGTGAAATCCGTTTAAACAAAGCCCTTGGAATCGCCGATTCCGAAGGGTTTTTGGTGTTACTAGAACACCAATCGTAGCTGCTCCAAATGGGCACAATTTTAGACTTACACCTATTGCGAGAACAGAGCCGCCGCACTTCGCCACCGCGAAAAAACGAAAATAAATTGTTTAATTACAAATGCTTAAATCCACCACCCTCCAAGCACCGAGCTTAGCAAAACAACGGGAAATCCTATCAAATTGCCCGTCAACGGACAAGATCATGCCGAGTAACGCGGTGTTAAGAGCTGCCAGCTTACGTTGCCTTCAATCAGCCAGTCCGAAAACGGTATTGAACCAGACCCATGAACACAGACACATCATCATCACAAGCCGACTGCATCGCGCTGCCGCAGCAGTTGGACTTCGCACATTGCACCGAATTGCGTCTCGCAATTGAAGCTTCCCGCGGACAACCGCTTGCGCTTGATGCGCACCATGTTGAGTTCCTTGGGGGGGCTGGGGCCGAGCTGCTTTTGGCCACGCGCGCCGAATGGGCCGCACGTGAACTGCCATTTGAACTGAAACAACCATCTGACGAATTTCTAAAAGGTATGGAGCGGCTCGGCCTGCCCCATGACTGTCTTCTTGAAAGGGGCTCCGCATGACGACGAAGATTCTTGCAGTTGATGACTCCCGCACCATGCGCGCGATGATTCAAACCGCACTGACCGATGCAGGCTTTGATGTCGACCTGGCCGAGGACGGCATCGACGGTTTGGACAAACTTGGCGGTTCCGACCCCGATTTGGTCATTACCGACATCAACATGCCCCGCCTTGATGGCTTTGGTATGATCGAAGGTGTGCGCGAGCGCCCTGAATGCGCCTCTTTGCCAATTCTCGTGCTGACCACGGAAAGCGGTGAAGAACTAAAACAACGTGCCCGTACGGCTGGCGCTACCGGCTGGATCGTCAAACCATTTGACGCAGAAAAGCTTGTCGCTGTCATCAATCGTCTGGTTGTCTGAAAGGAATTGAATTATGTCCGATCTTCGTGACATGTTCTTTGAGGAATGTGACGACCTTCTTGAAGTGTTGTCGACCGGTCTGGATGATCTCCAGAACGAGACCTCGGACGCGGAAACCATCAACGCGATGTTCCGTTCCGTGCATTCCATCAAAGGCGGCGCCGGGGCTTTTGGCCTTGATCGCCTGATCAAATTTGCACACGCGTTTGAAAACGTACTGGACGACCTGCGTTCCGATAAAATCGGTGTGGATTCGACCATCACGGCGTTGATGTTCTCCGGCTTTGACCACTTGAGTGATCTGGTGGACGCGGCGCGCGACGACAACGACTTGCCGGATACCGACGGTGCTGCTGTTCTTGCAGAGCTTAAACAGACCACTCAAAACGCCAATGGCGGCGTTGGCGGCGACGACGCCAATGAAGTGGACTCTGACGACTTTGAAGTTCAAGCGATGGACTTCAGCCTCGATCTGGGTGGCGACGATGACAGCGGTATTGGCGATCTGCCGGGCCTGCCTTCTCTGGGCGGCAGAGATGACGCAACCGAAGGCGCGACCCACTTTGTGGTGAAATTCAAAGCCGATCCTGTGCTTTACACCCGCGGCCATGATCCTGCTCTGTTGTTCCGTGCTCTGGGTGAGATGGGTGAACTCTCCATTGAAGCAGACCGGTCTGAAGTGGCGCCTTTAGAGAGCCTCAAGGACGCTCCTGCGGCCGTCTCTTGGACGCTAACCCTACGCCCTGACGACGGCATTGACGAAAGCGCCATCCGCGAAATCTTCGAGTTTGTAGAAGGCCAGTGCACGCTGCACATTTCCGAAACTGTTGTGGAAGCCGCAACAGAAGAAGATGCAGCACCCAATGCTGAAGCGCCTGCTGCACCCGTGGCGGAAGCCACGCCAGCGGCTGCCAAGGCCGCGCCAGCCGCAAAGGCAGAAGCCAAGCCAGCACCTGCCAAAGCCGCCAAGGCTGATAAGCAGGAGGCCAAAGGCGGAGACGGCGGAAAAAAGTCCTCTGAACCGCGCAACAGCACCATCCGTGTGGATCTGAACCGCGTGGACCGCCTGATCAACCTGGTCGGAGAACTCGTTATCAGCGAGGCGATGTTGCGCCAGTCGATGAATGAGCTGCCAGTTTCGGCCAACAGCGCCGTTAGCGAAGCCATTGGTCAACTGAAAACCCTATCCGGCGTTTTGCAAGAAAGCGTTATGGCTATTCGCGCGCAGCCGGTACGGGGCCTGTTCCAACGGATGAGCCGAATTGTACGGGAATCCTCTCGTCAAGCTGGCAAAACCTCCCGTTTGGTGATGGTTGGGGAGGCCACTGAAGTTGATAAGACCGTGACGGAACGTCTGGTGGAACCGCTTACCCACATGATCCGGAACTCGGTCGACCATGGTTTGGAAAAAGCCGAAGACCGTATTGCCGCTGGCAAACCGGAAATGGGCACCATCAAGCTGGAAGCCGCGCATCGCTCTGGTCGTGTTGTGATCTCGCTCTCTGATGACGGTGCCGGTGTAAACCGTGGCAAAGTACGTCAGAAAGCAGAAGAGAAGGGCTTGATCCGTCCAGAGGACGATCTGACCGACAGCGACATCGATAACCTGTTGTTCCGACCTGGTTTCTCCACCGCCGACGAGATATCTCAACTCTCCGGTCGTGGTGTGGGTATGGACGTTGTTCGTTCAGAAATTCAAGCGCTTGGTGGCCGCATCAACCTGCAGTCAGAACCAGGTAAAGGCACCACGATCACCATCTCCCTGCCGCTCACTCTTGCGGTTATGGAAGGCATGCTGATCGAAGTGGCAGGCGAAAGTCTAGTGGTTCCAACCGTTGCGCTACGTGAAACACTGCAGCCAGGTCAGGCCAATATTCACGACTTCTGTGATGGAGATCGTGGCCTGTCAGTAAACGACTCGATGCTTCCTATTGTGGATTTGGGCGAGGCTCTTGGGTTCCGCTCCCCCTTGGAAAACTTCAACAATCAGTCGCTCCTTTTGATCGAAGGAGAATCCGGACGCCGATCGGCACTTGCAGTGGACGGCATCGTGGAGCAACGCGAAGTGGTGATCAAAGGTTTGGAACAGAACTACCAGTCCATTCCTGGCATCGCCGCCGCGACCATCCTTGGCAACGGCAAGATCGCCTTGATCGTCGACACAGATCAAATGATCCCATCGCCGGGCAACGGCAACCCAGGACTGCGTAAGGGGTCCGAATTGGCAGAGGTGAATCTCTAATGTCTGAACAAGCAACTCAAGAACAGACCGACGAACGTATTGAAATCGTGTCCTTCGCCATTGGCGAGCAGGCTTTCTGTCTGGACATCGGGCATGTGCTGGAAATCCGCGGTTGGACCAGCACCACAACACTTCCACACGCACCCGACTATGTGGTTGGGATGATGAACCTGCGTGGTGCAGTATTGCCGGTGATCGACCTTTCAATGCGGCTTGGCCTCGGGAAAACCATTCCTGAAAGCCGTCACGTGATTATCATCGCGCATATTGATGAGAAGAGCGTTGGTTTTCTGGTGGACGCCGTTTCCAACATCATCACCGTCAACACGGATGAAATCAAACCCACACCAGAGGTCTCTTCCTCTCGTACGGCAGCGTTCATTCGCGGCGTTTACACGCTGGACGACACCATTGTGCGCGCAATAGACGTTCACCAGATCATGCCACAGGAAGCACTGTCAGCAGCATGACCCATTTGGCGCAAAAATCCCTTGAAGAAGGCACAATCAGTGATGCGGACTTTGCCGCGATCGCTGGTCTGGTGCGCGATTGGATGGGCATTGACCTTCAGCCGCACAAGCGGACGATGGTCGCGTCTCGTCTCTCCAAGCGCCTGCGTGCCACCGGCTATGACACGGTCAAAGACTACATTGACTATATGCACTCGCCGCAAGGTCGGGATGAGCAAACTCGCTTCATCAGCGCCTACACAACCAATATGACGCGCTTCAATCGCGAAGGACATCACTTCGAACAGCTCGCCAATGATGTGCTGCCGGACCTGATGGCCCAAGCGCGGCGCGGCAAGCGGATTCGAATCTGGTCCGCCGGATGTTCTAGCGGTGAAGAACCTTACGGTTTGGCCTTCCACGTTCTGGACGCCTGTCCTGAAGCGGCCTCATTGGATCTAAAAATCCTTGCGTCGGATATTGACCCCGAAATCTTAGCCACAGCAAAGCGCGGTGTGTACCCGACATCTTCAGTAAACACCCTGACCAACGGGCAAGCGAGCAAGTATTTTGAGGATTTTGAAGACTCCCGCGATCAAAAATCTGTCTGCGCTAACGCCCGCGATCTAATTAGCTTCCGGCGTCTTAACCTACACGGCGACTGGCCCTTCAAAGGCAAATTCGACATCATCATGTGTCGCAATGTCGCCATCTACTTTGACGCACCAACACAAAGCCGCCTCTGGCGCAGATTTGGCGAGCAGCTCTGCCCGGACGGCCTCCTATTCTTGGGTCATTCCGAAGGAATTGGTCCAGAACACGCCGAACTGTTTCATACAGCCGGACGGGGCGTTTTCTCAATAGACACCTCCCGCATTGGCAGCAGAAGCGCTGATGCAACCTTGCACATGGGGAACTGAAAAATGAGCTTGAAAGATAAGCTGCACATTCTGGTTGTGGACGACATGTCCACCAGCCGGGGACTCATCACACAGGCACTCGATGAGATCGGGATCGTCAACTACCGCACCGAAAACGACGGTGCCCAGGCCTGGCGCAGCCTCGCGTCAAAGCCGGTGCACCTGATCCTATCGGACTTCAACATGCCGGGTATGGACGGCCTCCAACTTTTGGAAGGTATTCGTTCCAACAAAGCGACGGCACGCACCGGCTTTATCCTGATCACAGGACGCGCAGATCCGGACACTATCAACAAGGGCGTCAAGCTGGGCATGAACAACTTCATCAAGAAGCCGTTTGAAACGGCACAGCTGAAAGCCTGCATCGAGAAGGTGGTGGGGCCTCTGTAAAGGAGGCTCCCATGGGGGAACGACGAATGACTACGCGTACAACCGCAGACGTCTTGATCACCATTTCCGAAGACGTGGCTGACCTCGCATCCATTGCACATGCGTTGGACGGGTTAACCAGCGAATTGGATCTTGAAGGCGTTGATCACAACAAAATCAAGGATCTGCAGCGTGTAGACGCGCTGTTCCAGCATCTAGACGACATCGCGGTTTTGCTTGGTAATATGTCATCAATGATAGGCGCAGGACCGGATCTCAATGTGCAGGATCTCTCCGAAAGCGTCCGTCTGGATTACCTGAAATCCCGATTATCAGATGCGAAAAAAACCCGCGCAATCTCGCCTGATGCAGGCAACGTTAACCTCTTTTGAGCCATACTCGCTCAGCTACAGTGACATTGGAATTGACCCATGAACGCCATGACTAAGATCAGCAGCGCAAACGCAGACACCAAAGCCACCGAGGTTCGGTTTGCCAAGGAGAACATCATCACCTCTGCGACAGATCCGCGTGGTGTGATACAGTTTGCCAACGACGTTTTTATTGAAGTTGGTGGCTACCCTCCAGAAGAACTCATGAACGCACCGCACAAGATCATGCGTCACTCGGACATGCCCAAAGGGGTGTTTTACGTGATGTGGGAGCTTCTGAAGGCGGGACAGCCAGTGTGTACCTACGTCAAGAACAAAACCAAATCAGGTGGTTACTACTGGGTTTTCGCCATAGTCACGCACACCGAGAATGGATATCTCTCGGCCCGAATTCGTCCTAGTTCAGAGTTGTTTGAAACTACGAAAGAGATCTATGCAACTCTTCTACAAGAAGAGAAAAGCAATAGTCTGACACCAGAACAAAGCGGGGCGCGGCTACTCGAGATGCTGCAGGGTGCGGGGTATTCTTCGATGGAAGATTACGGCACGAAAGCGCTGAATGATGAGTTTAGATCTCGCGACATTATTGCTCCTGAGCTTGCCAATTCGTTCCTATTGATGGACGAACTGGTCGACATCATCTCTGACATGCAGAATTTGGTGAATAGCATCGAGCAGGGTTTTGAGCGCGTACGCGGCGAGCCCGTCAACCTCCGTATTTTGGCCGGTCGCTTGGAAGGCGCTGGTGCCGCGCTTGGCACGATTTCGCAAAATTACGACGCCATGGCCAAGGAAATGCACGGTCTGGTTGGCCGGCTCCACGATCCAGAGAACGGATCCCTCGTTCAGATGTACAATGCCGTGTCACAAGGCCGTTGGGCGATGCAAATTGCCCAAATTTTGAGTGAGGCACACGCCCAATGCAGCCCGGAAGAAGCCAAGGGCGAGGGATGTATGTTGCTGAAAGAGCATAACGAACGCATGCAACAAAGCAGCCGCTCTCGGTTGATTGAAATTTCCTCTATCGGCAAATCCATCCCGGACATCTGCCGCAGCTTGCGGCGCCGCATCAACGGCCTGGATGTCGTAAAGCTACTTTGCAAAGTGGAAAGCGGCCGCATGCGCGACGTCGACAGCGGTCTCGACGGCATCATCGCCCGCTTGGAAAACTTCCATGACAACACCGACCGCCATTTGGCAGATCTGTCTGCCAAAGCATCTCAAGTCACACAAAAAGGTAGCTCTCTTTGAGTGCTTGAGCCCGTCTCACGCACTCCCTCCAGCTGGAACGACAGGACTTCGCTATGCCAATTTTTCAAAACATTAAGACCCGCTTTTCGCGGATGAGTATTAAAACTAAGTTGGCAGCGGCAATCGGTGCATTTGCCCTCGTTACCGTAAGCCTTTCTCAGGTATCTCAATACAATTCGCGCACAGCAGAAGCCGAGTTGCAGGCGATGGAACGCTATGATCTTATGAGTGAGCTGTTTAGCTCCCAATTGGTCGCGGCGACGCAATTTCAAGATGTTGACCGGCTAAAAGCGACCACAGACCGCTTCCTAGAGCAAGACGCAAACATCACAGCAGTTAGTGTGTTGACACCGGATGGCGTCGAAATTTACCGGTACGACGTCAACGAGACCCGAACAGACGCTATCACCCGCGCAATTGAGGTTGCTGCTGCCAAAGCTACAAGTATTGCTGATGGAACACACGTAATTGAAGCCTCAGTCTACGCTGGACAAATGCCTATTGCAAAAGCAGGCCGTGACCCTATCGGCGTCGTGCAGGTCACCGCAGACGTTTCTTCTATTCGCGAAAAAGCGCTTCAAGAGTTTATTCAAAGCGCTATTACCTCTGCAATCGCAGCTGCGCTCGCTCTTGGCTTGATTGTCATGCTGGTCGGTCGAGTGGTGACTCGCCCAGTATTGAGCCTGGGCAAAGCCATGGATGCTATGGCTGACCATGATTATGACTGTGACGTTCCTTGCCTAGACCGAGGCGATGAAGTCGGAATGATGGCAAAACGTCTGGAAAAGTTCCGTGATCAACTGGCGCAAGATGAACGCGAACGCGCGTTGCGCGCCGAGGAAGACAAGCTGCGTCAGCAATTGTTTTCCCGCCTTGCCGAAGGTCTTTCCGAAATTGCGGATGGTCGTGTTGATCGTCCAATCGACATGGCGGAGTTTTCTGAACTGGGCGAACACTCTCTGCAGATTTGCAAAGACTTCAACGACGTTCTTTTGAACCTGAAATCTGTTTTGTCTACCGTGACCCGTACTGCTGAAACGGTGCGCTCCAGCGCACAAGAGATTTCTGAAAGCGTTGTAGATCAGTCCAAGCGCTCCGAAGCGCAAGCCGTGACCCTGGAGGAATCTGCCGCGGCGATCGAAACTCTGAGCATGTCGGTTGAACAAACTGCAGATCATGCCGCAGACGCCAACAAACGCATCACGCAAAACCGTCAGCAGGCGCAATCCGGAGGCGAGGTGGTTGAGCAAACTGTTGAAGCCATGCGCAATATCGAACAAAGCTCTGACAAAATCACCGCGATCATTGGTGTAATCGACGATATCGCCTTCCAAACGAACCTATTGGCACTGAACGCCGGCGTGGAAGCCGCCCGAGCGGGTGAAGCGGGTCGCGGATTTGCAGTGGTTGCATCCGAAGTGCGAGCGCTTGCACAAAGAGCCTCTGAATCTGCTAACGAGATCAAGGAATTGATCCTTACCTCTGGAGAGCAGGTCACGAAGGGCAGCGAGTTGGTCAACAAAGCAGGCGATGCTCTGCAAGAGATCATCAATGGTGTGACACATGCTTCCGATCTAGTGTCTCAAATCGCCAGTGGCTCGCGTGATCAAGCCGATAACCTGCGCGAGATAAAAGAGAGCGTAACCGAACTGGACCGAGTGACACAGCGCAACGCTGCGATGATCGAAGAGTCATCCGCCGCCAGCCGTAGCTTGTCGGATGAAGCCGCCAAAATGTCCCAAGTGCTGAAAGTCTTCAAACTGACCGAAGCGGACCATGCCGAACATCCTGCGCCAGAGCAAAAGCGCCCGGCCAAGGCCACGCCGGCAAAACCCAAGGTCGCACCAGAAAAGCCGGTGCAGCCTGTCACCGATGCGACGAAAACCAAAGAATGGGATGACGACGCTGCAAAGGATGCGGAAACAAAGCGCACAGCACGTGCGCGCGCCAGCACTCCGGCGAAACCGGCAGAGAAACCGAGAGCGAAACCTGAAAAGGTTGCTGTTAACCAATCGGCTCCGGTTGAAGACGTTTCAAGCGAAAGCTGGGAAGACTTCTAAGAATCGCGCAAAATGCGCCTTGTCAGCCGGTGCGCGAACCCGGTCGACGTGTAACCCTCGGTGAATGGAATAGCCAATGAGTCTCAGTGAAGCAGAAGCCATCAAAGGGTACCAAGTCCAACCCCTGTTGCAGGGCGACGTGGAAGTATCCCAGAACCAGGACATCGTGATGACCACAATCCTTGGCTCATGTGTGGCGGCCTGCATGTGGGATGAAACGGCAGGCATTGGCGGTATGAACCACTTTTTGTTACCTGGCACTGAAGACGGCTCTGCTGGTTCTATGAGTCACGGTGTACACGCAATGGAACTCTTGGTGAACGGGTTGATCCAAGCCGGCGCGCGCCGCGACAAGCTGAAGGTGAAGTTGTTGGGCGGCGCCAAGATGTTTAACAGCCGCATCGACATCGGCTCTAAGAACGCCGAATTCGCCATGTGGTTTGTGCGCAACGAAGGCTTTGAGTTGGTCGATTGCTGCCTAGGTGGCCAGCGCGGGCGCAACATTCGCTTTTGGCCTGTTGGGGGCCGCATTCAGCGTCGCTTTATGAAAGACACCCGTCTGCTCAACGAAGAAGAAGCACCACGTCGCAAGCCAAAGCCAAAGGTCGACGACAACCTCGGCGACGTGCAACTGTTTTAACCCGCAGGTCCCTCCATTCCTGCAACGCAAAAGGCCCGCAGTGTACTGTGGGCCTTTTTCTTTTTCTGGAGCAATGCCTTAAATATGCAGGGCGTGCCCCAACGCTTTCAAACAAGCTTCTTGCAAGCCTTCCGACTGGGTCGGATGGGCGTGGATTGTGGCCGCAATATCCTCAAGACAAGCACCCATTTCGATGGCCAGTGAAAACGCAGCAGAAAGTTCCGAAATCCCCGCACCTACCGCCTGCAAGCCCACAATCGCGTGGTCCTCTTCGCGGTAGACAACCCGCACAAAGCCGTCGTCGCGTTCCGTGGTCATAGCACGGCCATTGGCCATAAATGGAAACTCGCTGGATTTGGTGCCGTCGATCTCGCCCGGCAGTGCGCCGCAGGTCACCACTTCAGGATCAGTAAAACACACCGCCGGAATGGCACGTTTGTCCCATTCCACCGCGTGGCCCGCGATGTGCTCGGCCACCATCTCGCCCTGCGCCATCGCCCGGTGTGCCAGCATTGGCTCGCCAGTCACGTCGCCAATCGCGTAGATCCCGCGCATGGAGGTTTGGCAGAAGTTGTCGATCTTCACAAACGGCCCGTCTTGGGTCAGCGCCAGTTCCTCAATACCAATGCCAGCCGTGCGCGGACGCCGCCCAACAGTCACCAGCACCTTCTCCGCAACCACATCACCTTGATCGGTTTGCAGCGCGCCATCGCTATAGCCCTGTGCCTTGGTGCCGGTCATCACCGTCACGCCGAGTTCTTCCAAACGATTGGCCACTGGCTTGGTCAGGGTCTTGTCATACAGCGACAGAATGCGATCTTCCGCTTCCACCACGGTGACTTTGCTGCCCAGCTTGGCAAACACCGTGCCCAGCTCTAGACCAATGTAGCCGCCGCCAACCACGGCCAACGTTTCCGGAACCTCGGTCAAATCCAGCGCCTCGGTCGAGGACAGGGTTGAGCCGCCAAACGGCAGGAATGGCAGTTCCACCGGTGCGGAACCCGTGGCGATCACCACATAGTCCGCCCGGATTTGCTGCACCTCGTCGCCATTGGTGACTACGACGGTTTTGCCATCTAGGAAGCGCGCCTGCCCAGTGACAAACCGCGCCTTGGCTTTCTTCATCAACGCAGAAACACCGGTATTGAGGCGCTGCACAATGCCGCCTTTCCACGCCACGGTTTGGGCCAGATCGATGTTTGGCGTACCTGCGGAAATCCCCAGCGGCCCATCGTTCACATGCGCAATCTTATGAAATTCATCCGCCGCGTGGATCATCGCCTTGGACGGAATACAGCCGACGTTTAGACAGGTTCCCCCCGGTTTTCCGGCATCCACAACAACGGTATCAATGCCCAACTGGCCGGCGCGAATGGCACAGACGTAGCCCCCCGGCCCCGCACCAATGATCAGCAGTTTACACGTTATATCGGTCATTTAGCCCTCAACAAACAGCATCGCTGGTGTTTCCAGCAGAGTTTTGATTTTTTGCACAAACACGGCCGCATCCCAGCCGTCGATCACCCGGTGATCAAAGCTACAGGAGATGTTCATCATCTTGCGCGGCTGGAACTGCTGCCCATCCCAGACAGGGCGGATCTGCATCTTGTTCACACCCACAATAGCCACCTCCGGATGGTTGATGATCGGTGTGGTTGCAATTGCGCCAAGCGGTCCAAGTGAGGTGAGGGTGATGGTACCACCGGACAACTCATCACGCTTGATAGTGCCGTCCCGTGCTTCTTGCGCCAACCGCGACACGGTTTCCGCATTGTCCCACAGGCTTCCCGCTTCGGCGTGTTTCACCACCGGCACGTTCAAACCGTTTGGCGTTTGCGTGGCAATGCCCACATGCACCCCCCCATGACGGTGGATCACACCCGCCTCATCATCATAGCGCGCATTCAACTCCGGCTGCTCGCGCACCGCTTCGACAATCGCCCGCATCAGGAACGGCAGCAATGTGAGCTTCGCCCGCTCGCCTTTGTGCTTGGCGTTAAGCACCGCACGCAGGTCTTCCAGCGCCGACATCTCGACCTCTTCCACAATGGTGATATGCGGAATTTGTCGTTTGGAGATCGCCATCTTCTCGGCAATCTTGCGGCGCATGCCAATCACGCGCACCTCTTCCACGCCGGTATTCTGCCCTCGCACCACAGTGCCCTGCTGAATGCCACCGGAGGCAATCCAGTTGTCTAGATCGGCATGATTGATCCGCCCCGCCGCACCGGACCCCGGCACCTGACGCAAATCAACACCTTCTTCCCGTGCTCGTGCCCGCACCGATGGCGACGCCAAAGGCTTGGTGCCTGCGGTCCGTTTCACAGGCGCTGCCGCTGCAGCAGCAGGTTTCGCCGCTGGCTTTGGCGCAGGCTTTTCCTCGGCCTCCACAGCCACAGGCTTCTTTTCAACCGGTGCTGCAACAAGCTCTTCCGCCACTCCACTCTCGTTGCCTTCGCCGTCCACTTCGATGCGGATCAACACGGCGCCAATCGCGATCATGTCGCCAATCTCGCCGCCCAGTGCCAGCACCTTACCGTCCACAGACGATGGCACCTCAACCGCGGCTTTGTCGGTCATCACGGCAGCGAGCACATCATCCTCGCGTACCACATCGCCAACGTTTACATGCCATTCGACCAGTTCGGCCTCGGCAATGCCCTCTCCAACGTCGGGCAAACGGATTGCAAATACTCCCATGGCTCAGTCCTCCATGACTTTGCGCAGCGCTTCACCAACACGACCAGGTCCCGGGAAATACTCCCACTCCTGCGCATGTGGATATGGCGTGTCCCATCCGGTCACCCGGATCATCGGCGTTTCAAGATGATAAAAACAGGCTTCTTGTACGAGGCTCATCAACTCACCGCCAAAGCCTGAGGTGCGTGTCGCCTCATGCACAATCACACAGCGCCCGGTCTTTTTCACACTCTCAACGATGGTGTCCAGATCCAGTGGCATCAGCGTGCGCAGGTCAATCACCTCCGCATCCACACCGGTCTCCTCTGCCGCCGCCTCGGCCACGTAAACCATCGTGCCATAGGCCAAAACCGTCACATCCGCGCCTTCACGTTGGATATGAGCTTTGCCCAGCGGGACGATCTCATTACCTTCGGGCACGTTGCCTTGAGCGTGCTTCTTCCAGCTCTCGATGGGCTTGTCGTGATGGCCATCAAACGGCCCGTTGTACAACCGCTTCGGCTCTAGGAAGATCACCGGATCGGGGTCTTCAATCGCGGCCAGCAACAGGCCTTTGGCATCGCGCGGGTTGGACGGGATCACCACTTTCAACCCTGACACATGGGTGAAAATGGCCTCTGGGCTTTGGCTGTGGGTCTGGCCCCCAAAAATACCGCCACCGGTAGGCATACGGATCACCAAAGGACAGGTGAAATCGCCATTGGAACGGTGCCGCAGACGCGCCGCCTCCGACACAATCTGATCATACGCCGGATACACATAATCGGCGAACTGAATCTCGATCACCGGCTTCAGCCCATAAGCCGCCATGCCAATCGCCGCGCCCACAATGCCGCTCTCATTGATCGGCGCGTCAAAACAACGGGACTTGCCGTATTTCTCCTGCAACCCGGCAGTACAGCGGAACACACCACCAAAAAAACCGACGTCTTCGCCAAACACCACCACTTTGTCATCCGCTGCCATGGCCACATCATGCGCTTCGCGGATGGCTTCAATCATTGTCATCTGTGCCATGATCAGAACCCCGCTTCTTGACGTTGACGGATCAGATGCGGCGGCATGGTTTCATACACACCTTCAAACATGTCACGTGGACTTGGCCCTTTGCCACCTGTCAAAGTGCCCACCGCTTCCGCCTCTTTCTGCACTGAAATCACCGTATCGAGAATCTCCGCCTCGGCCTGTGCATGGCGATCTTCGCTCCACTCGCCAATCTTGATCAAATGCTGCTTGAGGCGCTCAATTGGGTCGCCCAAAGGCCAGGCCGCGGCCTCCTGTTTTGAGCGATACGCAGCCGGATCATCCGACGTCGAATGCCCGCCGGCGCGATAAGTCACATGCTCAATCAAAGTGGGTCCATGCCCGAGACGCGCACGCTCAGCGGCCCATTTTGCCACCGCATGCACCGCCAAATAGTCGTTGCCGTCCACACGTAGAGAGGCAATGCCAAACCCGTGCCCACGGGCGGCGAATGTGCCCACGCCACCGCGCGCAATGCCTTGGAAAGTGGAAATTGCCCATTGGTTGTTCACAATGTTCAGTACAACAGGCGCCTTGTAAGTGGACGCAAACACCATCGCCGCGTGGAAATCATTTTCCGCCGTAGAGCCGTCGCCAATCCAGCCAGTCGAAATCTTGGTGTCACCCGAGATGGCAGAGGCCATCGCCCAACCGACGGACTGGACAAACTGCGTGCCCAGGTTGCCGGAGATCGAGAAAAAGCCATGTTCCTTGGAGGAATACATGATGGGCAGTTGACGGCCAGCCAACGGGTCTTTGGCGTTGGAATAAATCTGGTTCATCATCGTCAGCATCGGATATCCTGACGCAATCAACAGCCCCGCCTGACGATAGGTTGGGAAATTCATATCCCCCGGCTGCAAGGCCCGTGCAAAGGCGCAAGACACCGCCTCTTCGCCCAAGTGCTGCATGTAGAAACTGGTCTTACCCTGTCGCTGCGCAATCTGCATGCGCGCATCAAAGGTCCGCAGAGTCATCATGTGGCGCAACCCTTCGCGCAGTTCATTCACGCTCAGCGCGCCGGCCCAATCACCAACCGCTTCGCCTTCTTTGTTGAGCACGCGTACAATCGAAAACGCCATGTCGCGGACGCTGTCCGGGTCCACATCCACCGCGGGGCGACCAACCTGGCCCGCCCTTGGAATTTCGAAATCGGAGAAGTCCGACGTGTCTCCGGGACGGCATCCCGGTTCCGGCACATTGAGGGAGAGCGGAGCGGTATCAGAGCCCATGCGTCACCTTTCTGAAGTGGGGCTGACGCCGGAAGGCACGGTTGCTCCGTCATGTTGACCCACGCAAAGGGATCAGGGGCGGACAATGGAACCGATACCCCCGCCAGCCAGCGAGAATTATTCAACCTGTTAAGTTTAGCCCACATCACGGGTTGAAAAACGGCGTTCTCCTATCGTATTTGCGAAATGTTAGCCGAAAAATCCACCAAAAGAGATAATTGTGGCGAAAATCACCATAGACGAAATTGACCGCAAAATTATCCGTGCCTTAAGCGAGGACGCCCGCATGTCTGTGGTGCAGATCGCAGACCGCGTCGGCCTCTCCGCAACCCCTTGCAAACGTCGGCTGAAGCAGCTGCAAGACAGCGGATTGATCTCGGGATACACACTACGCATCGACCGTATGACTGCCGGTTTTGGTATTACCGCCTATGTGAATGTTGAGCTGGAGCGTCAAGATGCGGACGCTATTTCAAATTTTCAGAAAGAAGTGGCCAGATTTGACGAGGTTGTGACCGGCACACTGATGACCGGCGCGATGGACTTCCAATTGGAGATCTGGGTGGAAAGCCTTGAAGAATTTGAGAGTTTTCTACAATCCAAACTCATGCGTCTTCCCGGCATCCGAGCAATCCGCTCCCGATTTGCTCTCAAGAAGTTTGTGGAGCGGGTACGCATACCGTAGCTTTTCGGGTTCAAAAATCGCTTTCTTTCAAACACTTAACAAAACAGCCATCAGCGCTCCCTCCAGTCTTTCCTTGCAGCCCAGACCGATGTTTTCCTGCTCAAATTTACTCTTAAACACTTCGAAGGGATTTTGTGGGTACCGATGGGAGACCCCGTGATTTCTCGGGCGATGAGACATTTTGTTAGGAGCCAAAAATGTTCAGAGCCAAAAAGCTGTCCCTTTCGCTAAAGCTGCCATTGGTGATGGTGGCCTTGACAGCCACGTTTCTGGTTACAGTGTCCTTCCTCGTCTATCGCATGGCGGAGCAAAACATTCGGCAGAATGTTTACGCCTCTCACGAAACCACTGCCAATGCGGGCAAGCAAGCCATCGCCGCCCTAATTGATGCAGTCCGGCGTGATCTGGTGATGAATGCAGATCAACCCACTACCTTCCGCGCCATCAGTAACTTTGACCGCGTGATTGGCATGATTGAGGCCGATGATCCGATCAAATACCTCACGGACACTTACATCGCCAAAAACCCGAACCCTGCGGGTGAAAGGGCAAAGCTGATTGATCCGGGTGATGGGCAATACTACAGCCAGTCCCACAACAGTTACCACCCGACTTTCCTGCGCTCGCTGAACCTCAACGGTTACGCCGACATCTACCTGTTCAACACCGAAGGCCGCCTGCTCTACTCGGTGATGAAACAGGACGACTTTGCGCAAGATTTCTCAAAAGGCGCCTATGCCGCCACTGGTCTGGGGCAAGTCTTCAAAGCTGCCGTAAGCTCCAACCCCGGCGAGATCAGCACCTCTGACTTTGCCGCCTATGAGATCACCGGCGGCGCCTCAAGTGCCTTCCTCGCGATCCCGATCCTGAGCAAAAAGAAAGCCATTGCTGGCGTGCTGGCCGTACAACTGTCCAGCGACCGCATCACCAGCGCTTTGTCCACCAATCTAGACGACAGCGGGCATCAGAATCTCTTCCTAGTGGGCGAAGACGGCACCGCCCGAAGTCCATCCCTAATTGATGGCCTCTTTGAAGTCTCCGGCACCCTGCCCGCCGCTCCGCACATTACGGCAGCTCAGGTCCACGAAGAGGCCTTCTTTGAAACCGTAACCTCTGTAGGAGGCATCAACGCAATCAGTCTGGTGAAACCTATGGAAGTTCCCGGTTTCAACTGGTCGCTGGTTATGGAAACCGACCATGACGCCGCCTTCTCCGTCGTCAATGAAATCCGTCTTGTTGCTATCGCCATGATCGCCGTTTCCGTGGTGATTGCGATTATCGTGTCTTGGGTTGCCGCTAGCCGCGTAACCAAACCCATCCGGGCGTTGCGCGGTGTAACCGACGCTTTGGCGGAAGGAGATTATGAGATCGACATCTCCGGCCAAAAGCGGGGCGACGAGCTGGGCGATTTGGCCCGCACCATGGGTGATTTCCGCGACAAGCTGAAACAAGCGGACGATGCCTCCGAACGCGAAGCCGAAACAGCCCGGAAGACCTCAGAAGTTGTGGAAACCATGAGTGGGGCGCTGGTCGAACTAGAGCGCGGCAACCTAGCCTGTGATATTCACGAGCCGTTTGTGGCTGACTACGAAATCCTGCGCGAAAACTTCAACCGCAGTCTGACCAATCTGCGCACACTGATGTCTGAGATTGTCGAAGCGTCCCAGCATGTGGGCCAATACTCCGATGAACAAAAATCCGCCGCAACAATGATGGAGAAGCGCACCGAAAGCGCGGCGGCCACTTTGGAAGATACCGCGCAGGCCGTGAACTCCCTGTCGGACGGGGTGAAAGCCACCGCAGACCGCGCCACACGCGTGGATGGCGTTATGCAAACCGCGCGTCAGGAAGCGGAAAGCAGCCACGATGTGGTCTCGTCCGCCGTGGACGCCATGGACCAAATCCAGACCGCCTCAACAGAGATTTCGCAGATCATTGGCGTAATCGACGACATTGCCTTCCAAACCAACCTGCTTGCCTTGAATGCTGGCGTCGAAGCTGCCCGTGCGGGCAGTGCAGGAAGTGGTTTTGCCGTGGTAGCCTCAGAAGTACGCGCCTTGGCACAACGTGCGGCAGAGGCAGCCGGTCAAATTCAGGCCCTCACCAGCGCCAGCGAAGACCATGTTTCGAACGGAGTTGAGATGGTTGGCCGGGCTGGAGACGCGCTGACCAACATCATCACACAAGTGACTTCTGTTTCCGATCTCGTGACGGAGATTTCAGACGGCGTTCGCACGCAATCTGAAGGCTTGGAGAGCATCAACACCTCGATGCGCGAGCTGGACTCCGTGACGCAGCAGAACACCGCCATGGCAGAGGAAGCCGCCGCCTCAAGCCAAATGCTTTTGGCAGAGGCCCAAAGCCTGTCCGGAATTGTTGCGCGCTTTGACATGGATGAAGCGGCCTTGGCTGAAGAAGAGCCGGAGTCCTTTGAAGAGAACAGGCTAAGCGCGTAAATCGTCCCCAACTTAGAGGACCGCCCAGGCAACTGGGCGGTCCTTTTCTTTTGCTCAAGTGAGCGCAAGGTGAGGCGAAGTCGAGGCCGCGCATGAGCTCACCTCATAATCTAATTAAAAAACGATCATTTCCTCTCATAACGTGCAGAGGGTATAGACGCGGTTTAAATCACTGACTGGATAACCGCACTATGCTCGATTTTTCTCTCCCTGCCACGCCGGCACTGGCGGCATTGCGCGCGATTGCCGACGACCGCATTTTGATTTTGGACGGCGCAATGGGCACAATGATCCAAAAGCTGCAAATGACCGAAGAGGACTTTACGGCCCAGGGGCACATCCATGGGCCGGGATGTCGGCACCATTATCATCCAGATCACCCGCAACAAGGCAACAACGATCTCTTGGTGCTGACGCAACCGAAAGCGGTTGAAGATATTCAGTTCGAATTTGCCATGGCGGGCGCAGATATTCTGGAGACCAACACGTTTTCGTCGACCACCATCGCGCAGGCGGACTACGGGTTGGAAGAAGCAGTGTTTGATCTCAACGTGGCCGGAGCACAAGTGGCACGCCGTGCTGCTGATCGCGCAACCGCTGCGGATGGCAAACCGCGCTTCGTGGCTGGAGCAGTCGGGCCAACCAACCGGACGGCCTCGATTAGCCCTGAAGTGAATGATCCCGGATACCGCGCTGTGACCTTCGATGACTTACGGATCGCGTACCGTGAGCAGATTGATGGCTTGATCGCTGGCGGCTCTGACCTAATTTTGATCGAAACGATTTTTGACACGTTGAACGCCAAAGCCGCCATTTTTGCCGCCTTTGAGAGCTTTGCCAAAGTGGGGCTGCGTCTGCCTCTCATGATTTCAGGCACCATCACTGACGCCTCCGGGCGCACATTATCCGGTCAAACGCCAACGGCGTTCTGGCATTCCGTCGCCCATGCCCGTCCATTCACTGTCGGCTTGAATTGTGCGCTAGGAGCCGCGTCCATGCGGCTCCATATGGCTGAGATTTCTGGCGTGGCCACATCCCTGACCTGCGCCTATCCAAATGCAGGGCTCCCGAATGCCTTTGGGCAATATGACGAAACCGCCGAGCAAACAGCTGCGCAGGTGGAAGACTTTGCCCGAGACGGGATCGTCAATGTTGTTGGCGGCTGTTGTGGCACGACACCAGATCACATTCGCGCAATGGCAGATGCCGTTTCGCCCTTTGCGCCGCGAAAGGTATCCGTATGACACGTTATCTCCGCTTGTCCGGTCTTGAGCCATTTGTGCTGACCCCAGACATTCCATTTGTAAACGTAGGCGAACGGACCAACGTGACCGGTTCAGCCCGTTTCAGAAAGCTCATCGTCAATCGCGATTTTGCCACTGCGCTTGATGTGGCGCGTGATCAAGTTGAGAACGGAGCGCAGATCATCGATGTAAATATGGATGAGGGATTGATTGACAGCGAGAAAACGATGGTCGAATTCCTCAACCTCGTGGCCTCTGAACCGGATATCGCCCGCGTGCCAATCATGATCGACTCGTCCAAATGGGAGGTGATTGAAGCCGGATTGAAATGTGTACAAGGCAAACCGGTGGTAAATTCCATCAGCCTGAAGGAAGGCGAAGACGCGTTCCGCCACCAAGCGGGCCTGTGTTTGGCATATGGCGCCGCTGTGGTGGTGATGGCGTTTGATGAGACCGGGCAGGCCGATACCTATGAGCGCAAAATCGAGATTTGCGCACGCGCCTACCGCATCCTAGTCGAAGACATGAGCTTCCCTCCCGAAGATATCATCTTTGACCCCAACGTCTTTGCCGTGGCCACGGGCATCGAAGAGCACGATAACTACGGCGTTGATTTTATCAACGCGACAAAGTGGATTCGCGAAAACCTGCCCCATGCACACGTTTCAGGCGGGGTGTCCAACCTTTCCTTCAGCTTCCGTGGAAACGAACCTGTGCGGGAGGCCATGCACGCGGTCTTTCTCTACCATGCCATCAAGGTCGGCATGGACATGGGGATCGTCAACGCGGGGCAGTTGGTGGTGTATGACCAAATTGACCCAGAGTTACGTGAAGCCTGCGAAGACGTGGTGCTCAACCGCACACCAAAATCAGGCACCAATCCGACCGAGAATCTGCTCGACATTGCGGAAAAGTTCCGCGGTGGCAAACGCGAAGAAAAAGTCCGCGACCTAGCATGGCGTGAGTGGCCGGTTGAAAAACGACTGGAACATGCGCTGGTCAATGGAATTACCGAATTCATCGAAGAAGACACTGAAACTGCGCGTGCCAATGCGGAGCGACCGCTGCACGTGATCGAAGGCCCCCTCATGGCAGGCATGAACGTTGTCGGCGATCTATTTGGCGCAGGCAAAATGTTCCTGCCACAGGTGGTGAAATCCGCCCGCGTGATGAAACAGGCCGTGGCGGTATTGCTGCCCTACATGGAAGAAGAAAAACGTCGAAGCGGCGGCGAGGCGCGCAAGTCGGCAGGCAAAGTGCTGATGGCGACGGTGAAAGGCGATGTGCATGACATCGGCAAGAACATTGTTGGCGTTGTTTTGGCCTGTAACAACTATGAAATTGTTGATCTTGGCGTGATGGTGCCACCGCAGAAAATCCTGCAAGTCGCCCGAGAAGAGAATGTGGACGTGATCGGGCTGTCCGGTCTGATCACCCCGTCTTTGGACGAGATGGTACATCTGGCGTCTGAGATGGAGAAAGAGGGCTTTGATATTCCGCTCCTTATTGGTGGCGCCACCACTTCGCGAGTGCACACCGCTGTGAAAATCGCCCCAAGATATCAGCAAAGTCAGGCCGTCTATGTCACAGACGCCAGTCGCGCCGTTGGGGTCGTGGGCGCTCTTCTCAGCCCGACACGAAAACCTGACTATATAGCTGAAATTCAGGCGGAGTATGCGGATGTAGCCGCAAAACACGAACGCAGTGAACAAGCCAAAAACCGGCTGCCGATAACCAAAGCCCGAGACAATGCGTTGAAGATGAACTGGAGCAACTACTCTCCGGTAGCTCCAACATTTACTGGCACCCGCACGCTGCCAGTTTGGGATTTGGCCGAAATTGCGCGCTACATCGATTGGACACCCTTTTTCCAAACGTGGGAAATGCGCGGTGTGTATCCGAAGATCCTGGACGACGAAAAACAGGGCGAGGCGGCGCGTGCGTTATTTGCGGATGCGCAAGCGATGCTGAAGCAAATCATTGACGAGCGTTGGTTTACGCCACACGCTGTCCTGGGGTTTTGGCCGGCAAATGCGGTCGGTGACGACATCCGTCTGTACAAAAATAGCGACCGTACGGAGACTTTGTCCACACTGCACACGCTGCGACAACAGACCTTTAAGCGGGGAGATCGCCGCAATCTGGCAATGGCCGACTTTGTAGCACCGGAAGGACATGGCGCAGATCATGTTGGTGGCTTCGTAGTTACAGCAGGCCCTGAAGAAGCTGAGATCGCGGAACGCTTGGACAAAGCCAATGACAACTATAGCGCCATCCTAGTGAAGGCTTTAGCGGACCGAATTGCAGAAGCTATGGCCGAAATGCTGCACGAGCAGGTTCGACGCGAGCACTGGGGCTATGCGACCGACGAGAGCTTTGATCCGCCGGCACTGATTGGAGAACCGTACGACGGCATCCGCCCCGCCCCAGGGTACCCTGCGCAACCGGATCATACGGAAAAACGCACCCTCTTTGACCTGCTAGACGCTGAGGCAGCCACCGGTGTGACGTTGACTGAAAGCATGGCTATGTGGCCCGGTTCTTCTGTATCTGGCCTATTTATTGGCCATCCGGACAGCTATTACTTTGGTGTTGGTAAAGTGGAAAGGGATCAGGTCGAAGATTACGCCCAGCGCAAAGGGATGGACATTGAGGAGGCAGAGCGCTGGCTTGCGCCGATCTTGAATTATAGCCCTGCCGCTATCTCCCAAAAGTCAGCAGCCTAAACGGCTAAGAGTAGCCCCGATGTGCAAGTAGTGTTTCGGGGCCACTTAGTTTGCCTGTTCTTGGCGCTGCTAAATCCTCCGACGAGGTATCGCAGCGAAAATCACTTTGTGTAATGCGGCTCTACTCCAGCCGGTGGAGCACTGCGCGGCTACACGAAAGCGCGTCATCCAACGCGTTATGTTCATGTACGCTGCGCAGATCGACGCCACAGTAGCAACTCAAGTCAGCCTGTTGGTTGCGGTAATGTCGTCCTCTGACATCCCTGCTCTGAGCGCAACAGATTTCAGATTGTGAAACCGGGGTGGAGCAATCAAAGGGCGCAATATTTTGTTGAAAACAACTCATATCTAGAGCGAACAACTCATCTTTGCCCCAACTCGAGAGATCTGCGCCTTGAGAAAATTGGTTCAACGTTTCCGGAGATTGGGCCGAAGGCAATCCCTCGACCTCAAGCCTGTCTTCGGCAATACCAGTCAACTCAACCAAGTAGGGATAAAGGTCGCATATCCGATCATTGCGATCGCTTGGAACCACCAGAGCGTTGAATGTTTCCAAAATTCTGGAGTCCTCGCTCAGTTCCAAAAGCACCGAGCCAATTTGCACAAGAAGTGGGGGGCATGGGCGGCGGACCCCAGCGATACATCGCCCCGTCACAGGACAGAAATTCCGTGTCAAAAGCAACCCGTTTTGACACAGGGTGCCTTTTCCCGTGTTTCTTGTTGATCACCAAAGGAGTGCTGGAGACCGTCGCGCAGAATACCACTGCAATTAAGGGTCTCATCCAGGAACGTAAAAGACGCGCTTAACTCCAACGCGACACTGCCGAAAAGAGTGTTGTAAGTTCGTGACGCGCGCCGGATTGGTGCTCGCAAGCTGTGCCGCCTGCCCCAGAGAGGCCTGTGTGAATTAGGTGATATTGCAGACCACCTCCACCATTGTCAGGTGTGCGCCACCAAGTGTGCCATTCTCTCCCAACAAACGCCCGTCCTGTAAAGTGATCGCGTGCCATACAGCTTCATGTCCTGAGACGATCCATTCATGATTTGCATGGCGTCTGAAACCAACCAGAGGTGATCCGGCATTGTTTGCACTGCCAGTGACCAGTTCATCAAATGAACATGGTGGTCATCTGCAATGATGCCTGCGTAATAGTCGCCACTAGACAGCATCGCACCAACAATTCCAGGCCCGCGCGGTATCATTTGCCGCATGGTGTTAAACAGATGCGTGACGCCGGTCATGCCCGCCGAACGGGCCGTCTCCATGTCGCTTGCGGAGGCCTCTTTGTGACCTGCAAAAAGCGCTATGCCGCATTCACAAAGTTGCCGCAGCAGAACCGGCTCCTGCTCTATCGGCGCTAAGGTCAACAGAATACGCAGTAATTGCGACGCCCCACACTGCGCATCCACGTCACTTTGGGACAGGGGACGGATGAGATCCGGATTCTGGATACTCGGCCGTTTGGGCGACAAAAACGGCCCCTCCAAATGCAAGTCGGCCACGCTGGGAACCCCATTCTGCACCGCCTCGCTGACGACCTTCAAGGCTTTCCGATACTCATCCCTAGGCGCCGCCGCGAATGTTGGAAAACATGCGTGGCTCCGCCACGCGCAGAGGCCGCAACCATGGTCCCAAGCCCAACCGGATCGCATTCATAATTGAATTGAACATCTGGTGCACCATTAATCTGTAAGTCTTTGAAACAAGGCATCGATATCGGAACGCGTATTGCCACTGGAGGAATATCACGATGGCCAACCCCGACGTATCCACGGCTTGTTCGATCGTCTACGATCTAAATCAGAGCCTCTGATTTGGGCGCGGAGTAAACAAAGGGACAAGGCACAGAGCTAGACATCGTTGAACGCACTTTCCTGACCGTCGGGGTGCGCCAAATGATAGTCGCTGCGCAGTTTAAGGTTCTTTGCGGCGACTTCGTCCAACACAACGGTCATTCACGGGTGCATCTGCAGTGCGCTCGCCGGGCACACTGCAGACATCGCACCATCAATCATAGAGTGAACAGAACAGCCGCCGCTTTATTGGCGCAGTCGTGACCGAGCAGCCATACAGCACCTAATGGGTTTTTTTGCGGATTCTCAAACGGTGGCAAACCGTAGATGTCTCGATGCAATTGTCTCGACGCTACTGAAATCCTGAATATCTTTACAATCACTGAGCCGATCTAAAACAGCAAAAAGGCGAAAAACTTGCCACCAACCTAAGAGACATCCAATGATCTAATCCGCATGCGAAATAATGATAGGTTTTTTTGCTCGGTTGGAGTTCAAACCGTTGCCCAATAGCTGGCCAAGCATTTGTTCACCGAACTTCCGAAGAGTGCAGATGTTGCGGTGGCTAACTAGAAGATGACGAGGCCGGCAAGTGCGGTTGCTGGCAGAAAAACCGCTGCACATTACGCGTCACCTGAGTATCGCTCAGCCAGAAAGAGGGAGACGCGTTCACAACTCGCATTATGAACGCTAAAACAAGACCATAGAAGGAAGTCAACACGTCCTGAGCCAATAAAAGACAGCCTTGGACTTCAAACACTGCAAACGGATGCAACAATAAGTTAACGCAAACGGTTTACTTCCCCCAGGGACAGAGTGCTTCGACCTGCCGGCGACCAAGCTTATTCAATGTTCTTATGTTATCTTCATAAATTTTCTCAGGGTCCGAGACGTGAGCGAGAACTTTGGTCATCTGTTCTTGGCGCAGAAGATGTATCGTCGGATAGGGTGAGCGATTGGTAAAGTGGCTAAGTTCGTCCTCAGCCACACCCTCAAATTGATATTGTGGATGAAAAGATGCTATCTGTACGTGCTCTATCAGATCAGCTTGCTCCAATAGCTGCTGAAACCAGTCGAGTAAGTTGAGGTAATCTCCGAACTCATCAAGACCTTGGGTGAACATGAGCAAGCTCGTGGCAACATCATTTTCATTGGCCTCGAGCAAGAGCTGTAATTCATTCACAAAGAACTGCTTTAGCTGCGCATCTGTCGTAGCATCACATGTGGCAAATCGGACTTGGTTTCGGGCTAGGACGCTCGAGGAAAAAGGGCAAAGATTTAATCCTACTACCATTTGCTCAAGCCATCGAAGGGTGTTTTCGACCACGTCTTGATGGGCTGCAGACATCGTATGCGGGTTGAACTTTTTGATTGGATCACTCCTTTCCAGTTTGAAAAGCTTAAAACACGATCTGCCCATATTTCCAATTTACCTGAAGAAACAAAAACATCGCGTCAGTGAAGTCATGACTTCACTCGTGCGCCCCCTCTCCATTGGCAAATAACCCAGAGCAGACATTCGACCAAGGACACCGTCGCAGAATTGTGACCCGCTAAAGCAAGCGCTCGCTGCGTCTGCGAGATCGCTAAGTTGCCTTAGTACTGAAGAGCAAAACATGCCGCCGCCCTCGAGCTCTAAGCCGAGGTGCCATTGCAGTAGTGGACAACATTTCGGATTTTTGCGGTCAGTTTGGGGCAGGACCTAACGATTGTCGTACTCGGATTTCTGTTGCGAGCTCCAAGGTATGTCCATCCTGATCTCCTCGTAGGATGTGTATGAGCATGTCAGCTGCACATCGGCCCATTTCCCTGTGTGGCACATGTACCGTCGTTAAAGGCGGCTCCGCGAGGGTGGCAATTTCGATGTCGTCGAAACCTGTAACCGAGACGTCGTCGGGAACTTTTATCCCCATTTCTCGCGCAGCCCGCAGCGCACCAACCGCCAGCACGTCATTGACACACATCATAGCCGTGGTCCGAGGCGCTTCGGTCATTACTTGGCGAAAGGCTCGCTCACCAGTTTCAATTCCGTAAGGTGTTTCCACCACAACAAGGTCGCTTGAACTTTGCCCGGCCTGAGACATCGCGTCTCGGATGCCTTCTACCCGCTCTCTTGCACGATCATTGGAAGCTGTCGGCGCCGATACGCAAGCTATGTGTTTGTGCCCGTGACCTATCACCTGTCGGGCAAGTTCTGTCATGGCTGCACGGTTGTTGAAGCCAACGGACGGACGCGTCTCTTCAGGGTTGAAAGACCAAGCAATCAGGGTTGGGATTTGTTGCTTGGCAAGGAAAGCGTAGATATCGGGAGCTCGATCGTATCCGATCAGCAGTATGCCGTCTGCGCCGCGCGCCGCCAAGGCGCGCACCTGTTGCTCCTCAAGGTCGGCATCATAAGCGGAAGAAGCAACAAGTAATGTTTTTCCATGGCGCCCCAATTCTTCCTGAAAAGCCTGCAGTCCGCGTGCGAAAACCGCATTTTCCATGGTTGGGATTACAGCAGCAATGGTGTTTGTTTGTCTCGCTGCCAGTGCTTGGGCACCAAAATTTGGGGCATATCCAAGGTTTTGCACAGCCTTCATCACGCGCTGGCGCGTTTTTTCCCCCACCCGCTCAGGTGAATTCAGGCAGCGAGAAACTGTCGCCGTGGACACGTTTGCGTGCAGCGCGACGTCGGCGAGAGTTGGAACCCCATTGTCTTTTGTGTTGTTTGTCATCGGTTTTCTAAATGGTTAGGTGTTCAGCTTCCTCATGGCGCAATCGGGCAAAAGCCTCAACTACTCACGCACTATACCACCCCAAAAATGTAAGCGCTTGCATTAAAAAATGTAAGCGCTTACATTTTAGGGCGACTCGGTTCGGGACGTGGATTAGTGAGGGAGGTCACATGCCATACCTGATTGCAACAATTCTTCTGATGGCGTTCGTTTTGAACGTTGTGATCGGAGCGGTTTGGAAGGCCCCTCCGGTAAATGTTGTCTGGGAAATGCTGATCTTGCTTGGAGCGGCAATTGCTTTCTCCATCGGGATTCTCCGCAGCGAGGCGAAAAGAATTTCAGAAGACGAAAAGGTCTCGAAGTAGGCCAAACGACGTCCAAACGGGAGGAAAACGCATGGACAAATCCAAACTTGAACTGAAGTCGGCCGAGCGTCGAAATTTCTTGAAGCTTACCGGATCAGGCGCATTTACCGCAGCAATGGTTGCTGGCGCTTCTGGGGTTTTATGGTCGAGTGAGGCGACGGCTCAAACTGCCGCGGAAGAACGTGACCGCGAGGCCGCGGCTGAATTCAAAATGACACTCGCGACGGCCTACGTTCTGGGCGCGTCTCGCAGCTATCCAATCATGCAGCTGGATTTGAAAGAAAACATCCAGAACATGACAAACGGAAAGGTATATGTGAAACTGGCCCCTGGTGGCCAGCTCGGTGCCGGTGGGGCTTTGGCTCAGGCGGTACAGGGGGGCACAATTCAATGTGCGCAACACTCTCTGGCAAACTTTGCACCATTTGCAAGCGTGGTGGATCTGATCAATCTGCCATACTTCTGTGGCTCAAATCAGCGGTTTACCAACCTGACATCTTCAGAAACGTGGAAGTCGGAAGTCGATCCGAAGATTGCCGCATCTGGTTTCAAAGCTTTGATGTATATCGTGATTGACCCACGTGTTGTCGCCGTGCGCAAGGGTGGAAGCGCCATCATTACCCCTGGTGATATGTCTGGCGTAAAGTTCCGCGTGCCCGGCTCCAAGATGCTGCAACAGTACTACGGCATGGTCGGTGCGAACCCAACGCCTGTAGCTTGGGGGGAAACCCCTTCTGCGATCCGTCAGGGCGTCGCCGACGCGCTCGACCCCTCTGTTGGCGCCCTTCACGTGTTTGGCTTTGGCGAAATTCTCAGCCACGTGACCTTTACGCAAGCCGTTCCGGACAGCCAAGTGTATTCGGTCAATTTGGAATGGTTTGACAGCTTGCCGATGGATGTCAAAGAAGGCATCGAATTTGCTGGCGAGGTCACTCAGCAGCAGAACCTTTCGAAAGTGCCCTCCGCACGGTCTTACGCGATGTCGCAGCTGATCAAAAACGGCGTTGAATTCCACTCTTTGTCTGACGACCAATTGGCCGAGTGGAAAGACGTTGGCGGATATCAGCGAAGCGAATGGGACAGCTTCAAAACAGAGCTGGCCGGATCGATGGATACATTTGCCAAGCTCGAAGAAGCCGCAAACACGCGTGCCAAATACTATGTGCACGACGCCTGATGTCTGATTGGTCGGCGCAACAGCGCCGACCAATCGTTTTTACCATTCTAATTCAGCATAGTCAGTCGTGGAACGCGACTGAGGTGAGGAAGCCATGTCTAAGCTTTTTCGGGCGATTGATAAAAATGCGGAACGCTGGTTGCTACTTGTGTTCTACGTCATGCTCGTGGGCACGATGTTCATCGAAGTGGTCCGCCGTGAGGTGTTCGCCTACTCATCCATCTGGGGTGAAGAAATTGTCCGGTACGCTTTTATCTATCTTGCGTGGATCGGTGCAGCCGCCGCGGTAAAAGAACGCGGTCACATTCGAATTGATGTTTTGATGCACTACGTGCCGCAACAGGTGAAATCTCTCCTGTATATCTTTGGCGACCTTGTGATGTTCATCGTAGCGCTATTCGCGATCTATTGGTCGTGGGAAACGGTCCATGTTTCCTGGACGTTTGGCTCTGTCACCCATGGGCTGCGGATAAGCCAAGTATATTTCCTCTTTGCCGTGCCGTTTGGCTTTGCGTTGGTCATTTTTCGACTGGTTCAATCCTTTCTCCGTGATCTTGCGGACCTTCGAGCGGGACGTCCCGTCTACGAAGGCGACAAGCTGTTTGATTAAGCGAGGGTTCACAACATGATGTGGCAACAAATGGGTGCCCAAGCCCTCGAGTTGGGATGGGATTTTTACGCTTCGGTTATACTTTTTGTGGTCTTGGTCGCACTTGCTGTGCCAGTCTGGGCCGCCATTGGCGCCGCGACCATCACGATGCTGTTGGTGTCCGGAGCACTTCCTCTAAGTCTCTTAGGTGAAAAGCTCTTTTCGGGAATTGATGCCTTCGCATTGACCGCGGTACCCCTGTTCATCCTGACAGGTGATGTCCTTGTTAGAACTGGGTTGAGCAGAAAATTTCTAGACGTGGCCGAAGCACTTACGTGTTGGGCAAAGGGCGGGTTCGGCTCTGCTACCGTCTTGGTGTGCGGCATGTTCGCGGCGATCTCAGGATCGGATGCGGCGGGCGCTGCAGCCGTTGGCCGGATGACTATCGATAGGCTGGTGGAGAGCGGGTATCCCCGTCCCTACGCCTGTGCGCTGGTCGCGGCGGGTGCATGCACTGGTATTCTCATTCCACCGTCTATTGCCTACATCATCATTGGGCTTGTGCTAGGCATAGCTGTGTCGACGCTGTTCCTCGCGGCGCTGATCCCCGGGCTCCTGATACTGACCGCAATCCTTGTGACCAATGTTGTGATGAACCGTCTCAACCTCTGGGAAGGCGGCGGCATGATGACGGCTGCGGAGTGGCGCAGCAATTTGTGGAAAACTGTGAAATCTGGTTGGTACGCCTTTTTGGTGCCAGGAATTATCTTCTACGGCATTTTCTCCGGTCGCCTGACCCCAACCGAAGCGGGCGCTGTGGCCGTGGTGGTGACAATCGCCATGGGATTTCTCTTGGGGACACTGAAACTTAGCGACTTCCCGGCGATGCTGGTCAGCTCCGCAAAGGTAAACGGGGTTATACTTCCGATAATCGCCTTTTCGATCCCGCTCGCAGAAGCGCTGGCCATCATTGGTGTACCACAAGGTTTTGTCGGCGCTCTCACCTCCATGACAAGCAATGAATACATGCTGATCGCGATTATGGTGCTGATCCTTGTCGCTGCAGGCTGCGTCATGGAAACAACTCCTAACATCGTGATCCTGGCGCCAATCCTCTATCCTTTGGCACAAGAGATCGAAATGAACCAAATCCAGTTCTGCATCATGATGATCACAGCACTGGGCGTCGGCTTTATCACGCCTCCGTTGGGACTGAACCTGTTTGTGGTGTCAGGCATCACCGGGGAGTCCATTTTGAAGATCGCCTATCGCGCCATCCCCTTTGTTTTCTTCATGCTGATCGTGACGTTGATGATCGCCTACATCCCGGCTTTCTCAACCTCACTTCTGCCTGATGTCTACCGATAAGCCGCCAAAAGACGCGGTAAGAAAAGGACACCTTACATGACCCGTGAATATCTCAAGAAAGCCACCTTGACTGCGCGCAGCGGTGCGTCGGACGTCAATGATATTGTTCAGGGAATTCTGAGTGATATCGAAGAGGGCGGCGATGCAAAGGCGCTCGAATACGCTGCCAAGTTCGACAAATATGAAGGTAGCGTCCTTCTGAGTGATGCAGAGATCCAGGCCGCAATCGCGGCGGTTCCGGAAAAACTGAAACGCGACATCGAGTTCAGTCATGGCAACGTCAAACGCTTTGCGGAAGCCCAGAAAGCCTCCATGACCGACATTGCCGTTGAAGTGGTTCCCGGGATGACCGCGGGCCAAAAGATGATCCCGGTGGATGCCGCTGGGTGTTATGTGCCTGGTGGGCGCTACAGCCACATTGCCAGTGCCATTATGACCGTGACAACCGCCAAGGTCGCCGGATGCAAGCATATCGTTGCGTGCTCGCCGCCCCGTCCCGGAGTTGGGGTTGCTCCCGCCATCGTCTATGCGGCGCATATATGCGGCGCCGACAAAATCATGGCCATGGGCGGTGTCCAAGGGGTTGCCGCAATGACCTTCGGCCTCTTTGGTTTGCCGAAAGCCAACATACTTGTGGGACCGGGCAATCAGTTTGTCGCCGAAGCCAAGCGCATCCTTTTTGGCCGCGTTGGCATTGATATGATTGCTGGCCCAACTGATAGCCTCATTCTTGCAGATGCGTCCGCAGATCCCATGGTGGTTGCCACCGATCTCGTTGGGCAAGCGGAGCACGGCTATAACTCTCCGGTGTGGCTGGTGACGGACAATCGCTCTTTGGCGGAAGAGGTCATGCGCCTCGTGCCCGTTTTGATTGATGATCTACCTGAGGTGAACCGTGACAACGCAACGGCTGCATGGCGGGACTATGCTGAGGTCATCCTTTGCGCGGACCGGGACGAGATGGCAGCGACGTCTGATGACTACGCGCCGGAGCATTTGACGGTGATGGCTGGTGATCTTGATTGGTGGCTGGATCGATTGACCTGTTACGGCTCACTATTCCTTGGGGAAGAGACAACCGTGGCCTTCGGCGACAAAGCTTCCGGCACCAATCACGTGCTACCGACAAGTAGGGCCGCAACCTATACAGGCGGCTTGAGTGTCCACAAGTACATGAAGATAGTGACCTGGCAACGCTCCACCGCTGATGCCATGAAGCCTATTGCAGAAGCCACCGCCCGGATTTCTCGCTTGGAAGGCATGGAGGCCCATGCACGGACAGCCGATATTCGGCTCGCCAAGTATTTCCCTGGTGAAAACTTCGATCTGACAGCGGAAGATTGATCAAAGCTGTGACCTATATTCCCAATCTCAATGGACGTGTTGCGCTTGTCACTGGGGCCAGTTCCGGCCTTGGACGCCGCGCGGCAGAAGTCCTGTCCCAAGCGGGAGCCCAAGTCGTCGGGGTGGCTCGGCGGGCGGATGCGCTTAACGAATTGAAACAGGTCCAAGCCCTGCCCTGGGATCTTTCGGACCGCGACGGGCTGGGCGACTTAGCCAAGGCTGCATCTGAGCCGTTTGGATCACCTGACATTTTGGTGCACGCGGCCGGAATCAACACCCGAGAACCGGCGGATGAAGTGTCAGCCGAGGGTTGGGACGTTACCATTCAACTCAATTTGGCGGTCCCATTTTTCCTGTCACAGCACCTTGTGCCAAGCATGAAAGCCAAGGGGTGGGGGCGCATCGTCAACTTTGCGTCTCTACAGTCGAGCCGCGCCTTTACAGGTGGGCTGAGTTACGGAGCCTCCAAGGGGGGTGTGGCACAGCTTACCAGGGCAATGGCGGAGGCTTGGTCTGCGAGCGGCATTTGCGTGAATGCCATCGGTCCCGGTTTCTTTCGAACAGAACTCACCGCAGCAGTATTTGACGATCCTGAACTCGCGGCTCGCAACGCGGCGCAAACCTGTGTTGGGAGAAATGGTGAGCCTGAGGACATCGATGGTCCATTGATGTTCTTTTGCTCGGATGCCTGCGCCTACGTGACCGGACAGGTTCTAATGGTCGACGGAGGATTCACAGCGAAATGAAAGCTCTTGTCTATACCGGCTTTGAGTCACTCGAATATCGAGATGTTTCGGATCCTGCGGTGGATCATGACGAAACAGTGGTACACATTGACAGTGTTGGAATTTGTGGCTCAGACATGCACGCATTCTTGGGGCATGATGAGCGGCGGCCAGCGCCGTTGATCCTCGGGCATGAAGGCGCCGGTGTGACCTCGAACGGGCGACGAGTGACGATCAACCCGCTTGTGACGGATCCCAGCAGTGCCGCAAGCCGGTCAGGGCGAGAAAACCTGTGTCCGTCGAGGCAGATTATTTCTATGCCTCCCCGCGAAGGCGCCTTTGCCGATCAGGTTGCCATTCCAGAGCGCAATTTGGTTGAGCTGCCTGACCACATCTCTTTCGAACAGGCTGCGCTTGCGGAACCGATTGCTGTCAGTTGGCACGCCGTGCGGTTGGGACTTGCTGCCTTGCATCCAACAGACCAACGGCGTGCGCATGTGCTTGGCGGTGGAGCCATCGGAGTTGCGGCAGCGCTGGCATTAAAGGCCATGGGCGTGGACGAGGTTACGTTGTCAGAACCCAATGCCGCTCGCGCAGAATACTTGCGAAAGGTCTGCGGCATCAACGTTGTCGCAGAGCCAGAAAAAAATGTCCCGCTAGTGATTGATGCTGTGGGGTTTGCATCCACAAGAGCGGCGGCCTGTTCGGTTGTCAGTCCTGGGGGGGTAATCCTTCACATCGGCCTCGGCAGTTCTGAAGGGGGGCTGGATATCCGGCGTATCACGCTTCAGGAAATCACCCTTATCGGCACTTACACCTACACGGCTCAGGACTTTCGCGACACCTGTACGGCGATGTTTGACGGGCGCCTTGGCGCGCTCGACTGGTTTGAAACCCGCGCGCTTACCGATGGAGCCGCGGCTTTTGACGACCTTCGTGCAGGCAAAACACACGCCCCCAAAATCATTCTTAAACCATGACGAAATCGGAGAACTAAATGTCAAATCCAGCACCCAATGAAATACCGCACCTGCTGGTGCATGAGGAGGCCGACAACGTTGGCGTTGTGGTGGTCGAAGGTCTGACTGCAGGCACGGACATGCTTTGCTGTATCACACATGACAATTCCACTTTCCGTCTCACAGCAGGGGACGACGTGCCGATTGGGCACAAGATCGCGCTGGCCGACCTGAAAGACGGAGGCACCGCAATCAAATACGGAGAAGATATTGGCAAGATCATCGCCGACATCCCCCAAGGTGCGCACGTCCACACTCACAATTGCAAAACCAAACGCTGGTAAGGAGCCTGACACCATGGCATCGAAGTATTCCAACATCACCTTCCAGGGGTTCCGTCGCGAAAATGGCCGCGTGGGCGTACGCAACCACGTGATCATCTTGCCGGTAGACGACATTTCAAATGCAGCGTGCGAGGCTGTGGCAAACAACGTCAAGGGCACTATGGCAATCCCGCATGCCTATGGTCGCTTGCAATTTGGCGAAGATCTGGAAACACATTTCCGCACCATAATTGGCACGGGTGCCAATCCAAATATTCACTCGGTTGTTGTGATCGGGATTGAGCCTGAATGGACCAAACGCATCGCGGACGGAATTCGGACCACGGGCAAGGAAGTCGCTGAATTCTCCATTGAGCAGAAGGGCGACTTTGAGACCATCCGGGCCGCATCCTGGGCGGCGAAGGATTTTGTGCACAAAGCCACAGAAATTCAGCGCGAAGAGTGTTCTATCGCCGAACTTTGGGTGTCCACCAAATGCGGGGAGAGTGACACAACCACTGGCCTCGGATCCTGTCCAACAGTTGGGAACATGTATGACAAACTGCTCCCCGAGGGGATTACCGGGTTCTTTGGTGAAACTTCCGAGATCACTGGCGCAGAACACATCTGTCAGAAACGCGCGATCAACGAGGAGGTTGGTGAGCGTTGGTATAAGATGTGGAAGGCCTATCAAGACGATGTCATCTTTGCGCACCAGACTGATGACCTTAGTGATAGCCAGCCAACCAAAGGCAATATCTTGGGCGGCTTGACAACGATTGAGGAAAAGGCGCTCGGAAACCTCGAGAAAATTGGCCGAACTTCACAGTATATCGATATTCTTGAACCTGCTGAACAGCCAAGCTCCGGTGACGGTCTGTATTTCATGGACAGCTCATCTGCTGCTGCGGAATGTGTGACATTGATGGCCGCAGGTGGCGCGGTAATTCACACCTTCCCTACGGGGCAAGGCAATGTGGTGGGCAACCCGATCGTGCCCGTGATCAAGATCACTGCAAACCCGCGCACAGTCCGCACTATGGGCGAGCATGTGGATGTGGATGTATCCGGCATCCTTCGGAGGGAGCAGACAATTGACGAGGCCGGAGACGAGCTCATCGAGATGATCCGCCGCACGGCCAATGGGCGCAATACCGCTGCAGAAGCTCTGGGGCATCGGGAGTTCTCGATGACCAAACTGTACCGCAGTGCTTAAAAATTCTGGCGGCGGCCTATTGTATTCAGCATGGGGCGCCGTTGTTTTGAAGTGGGTTTGATATGACTGAAATGGTTCGGCTAACGCTCTCGGAAGCCACCTCTCTGTTAATAGCCGTCTTTGAAAGGGCTGGCGCGCGCCCGTCTGTCGCTTCCTGTGTTTCGCGCGCGCTGGTCGCTGCGGAAAGCGAAGGACAAGTCGGTCATGGATTCAGTCGTGTCGCGGACTATGTGGCGCAAATCCACAGCGGTAAGATCAATGTTGAGGCCAAGCCCAAAGTGGAGCAACGAGCACCGGCGGCGTTGCATATAAAGGCTGAGAACGGATTTGCGTATCCTGCGCTGGAGGCCGCATTAGAGGCCGGCATCCCATTGGCACAGGAAATGGGTGTTTCGGTTATGACCATTGGCAACTCGCATCACTGCGGAGCCATGTCCGTTCAGGTCGAACAGATCGCAAATGCTGGGCTGATCGGTTTGATGGTTGCAAATGCCCCTAAAGCCATCGCGCCCTGGGGGGCGAAAGACCCTGTCTTTGGCACCAACCCAATTGCCTTTGCGACACCCGTGGCAAACAGCCTCCCTTTGGTGATTGATTTATCGCTCTCCATAGTTGCACGCGGCAAAGTCATGGCTGCGCACAAAGCAGGTAAACCCATTCCAGAAGGCTGGGCCTTGGACATTCAGGGGCAGTCTACCACGGACGCAGGAGCGGCATTGGAGGGCACTATGCTGCCGATTGGTGAAGCCAAAGGAACCGCGCTGGCGCTCATGGTCGAAATTCTTGCTGCGGCTCTGTCCGGCAGTTCTTTTAGTCGCGACGCGGGTTCTTTCTTCACCACAGACGGCGGTTCCCCCAATGTCGGTCAAACCCTCATTGCCATTCATCCGTCAAACGACACCGAGTTTGGCCAACGTGTGGCAGATTTACTTGAAACCATCTCAACCCTGGAGGGCGCGCGCCTGCCCGGTGCTCGTCGTCGATTGGCTATCTCGTTGGCCGAGCGGGATGGATTAAACGTCCCTATGCACCTGTATCAACAGGTCCACCAACTGGCAGGCAGGCCAATGCAACCGATATGCGAGACAGAGTGTTGACTGTGACGACAGATATTTCACGGCGAGTTACTTGGCTCCAACAACTCGTGCCGGGCCTTTTGATTGCTTGGGTCATAGCCTTGGCAAGCCAGTTCATTTCGGAACACTACGGCGCCCCGGCAATGCTACTGGCGCTGCTTTTTGGCATTAGCTTGAATTTTATTGGGGACCACCCCGAGTGCAGTGAGGGGGTCTCCTTTGGTGCTCGCAGTGTACTGCGGCTCGGAGTTGCCCTACTGGGACTCCGCATCAGCTTTGATATGATATGGACGCTGGGCTGGCCAGTTGTTGGGCTGGTCGTTGCAATGGTGCCTCTTACAATTGCGTTTGGCTTGATTGTGTCTCAGTTTTTTGGGTTCAAATTCCGTTTTGCGTTCCTTTCCGCAGGCGCGGTTGCTATTTGCGGTGCCTCAGCGGCCATCGCGATTGCCGCAATCCTGCCAAAAGACGCTAAATCTGAGGACCGTCTTGTTTTTACGGTGGTTGGCGTCACCCTGTTATCGACGTTTGCCATGATCACCTATCCGATGTTTAGCCAATACGTCGGGTTTAATGACCAAACGGCCGGCATCTACTTAGGCGCGACCATTCACGACGTGGCGCAAGTTGTTGGCGCTGGATTCTCAATTTCACCGGAAGCCGGCGAAACTGCAACTTTGGTCAAGTTACTGCGCGTTGCCATGCTGGCGCCAGTCATTGTCGTTGTCTCTTTGCTTTTGCGAGGAAGAACTGATCCGGCAACAGACATAGAACGCCCACCTGTCATTCCTGTATTTGTTCTGGGGTTTCTGGCCCTCGCCACTCTTAATTCTGCTATGGTCTTGCCCGAAGTCCTGCTGACTTTTGTTGCCACCGGCTCGCAATGGCTACTGTTGACCGCGATCGCAGCGGTAGGGCTAAAGACAAAGCCCGCCGAGGTGTTAAAAGTCGGGCGCGCAGCGGCAGGGTTGCTTGTGGTTGAGACGCTGTTTCTTGCCGTGTTCGTTGCAGTTGCACTTTCCGTTCTACCTCTAGACGTCACTTCAACCCACTAAGGAGAGCTCGCATGTATGAATCTATTCTGATCCCAGTCGCGATTGATCATGAGGAATTGGTTAAAGACAAGATTGGTACCGCACGTAAGGTTCTGGCGCCGGGTGGAAAAATCACTTTGCTTACTGTGCTTGAGCAAATTCCAGGGTTCACCGCCGAGTTCGTCACGGTGAAGTCTGAAAACCACCTCACGGATAAAATCATGGCGAAACTAAAGTCGCTTGCGGAAGGGCACAGCGATATAAATTGTGATGTCACAACCGGTAAGCCCGGAGTGCGGATCACTGAAGTCGCTCAGGAGATTGGCGCGGATTTGATCATCGTTGGCGCACACCACCCCTCAGCGAAAGATTATTTCCTTGGATCGACAGCTGCGCGTGTCTCTCGAAGAGCGACTTGCTCTGTGCTTGTCCAACGCAGTTGAGCTGACAAGTCTGACGGAGCTCTTGAAGCATGGCAAAGATACAAAAACCGGGGCGAAGTGCACAGAAGGAGAACTCTGCAGAGACGGTCGGTCAAGGGGATGGGTCGACCTTATCGGATCAGCCATATGACGGCCGCCGTCTCTCCTACGCGCATACTTTCACCAGTCCCGTAAAACAACGCGCTATTCAAGCCATCGAACTCGCAACGGCCAAAATGAGTCTGTTACGTAAAATTCGGCGATTTGAGGCACTGGGCGTGCCGCATGGTCAGGCGTTTTGGGCGCAGGCACTGGAAACAATGGGCATCGATGTTGAAACCCCCCAGGAAGAAATTGACCGGATCCCCGAAACCGGTCCAGTTGTTATCACGGCAAATCACCCTCACGGTCTCGTTGATGGCATGGTTCTTGCCGAACTCATTGGCCGTGTACGAACAGACTACAAAATTCTCACACGGTCTCTTCTCACAGGTGTTGGCGAAATCGATGAGTTCATGATCCCTGTTCCATTTGCACATGATCCCGAGGCATTGGACAAGAGCTTGGTGATGCGACAGCAAGCGATGGAGCATTTAAAAAATGGCGGATTGGTCGCGCTTTTTCCAGCCGGTGTGGTCGCGTCATCGGATCGCTGGCTTGGCCCCGCTGTGGAGCGCCCCTGGAGTGCCTTTACAGCCAAGATGATACAAAGATCCAACGCAACGGTGGTGCCTGTCAGGTTTCCTGGCCAGAACAGTCGCGCATATCAGATTGCAAGCTTGACTTCTCAGACCGTACGCCAAGGTTTGTTGTTATTTGAAGTTAAACACGCTCTTAACAAATCACAGCGCCCCCATGTTGGCAATCATATCCATCCGTCAGATATCAAGGCGTGGGCGGGTGACCCAATGGGCTTAATAAACTGGCTTCGAGAAAGGACGCTTGGATTGGGAATCTAAGTCGAATTTGAGACGGGACGCCAGCTAATATGGACCTGTCGCGGAATTGTTCCGCTCCTTTGACTTGGTATTTTGCCACAAAGGAGAGACATCATGGCATCGAAACCAACCCCGGAATACCGCGCAGAAGCAGTGCGCGTTGCGTTGACGAGCGGGCTGCCGCGTAAACAAGTGGCCGCCGATTTTGGGATTGGCTTCTCGACGCTAAGCCGCTGGATCCAGCAGGATCGGCGCAATCCCGAGAAGCCTACCGCCCAGTCTGATCTTGAACGCGAGGTCGCGGAGCTGCGGAAAGAGAACCGTATGCTTCGGGAGGAGAGGGATGTTCTAAAAAAGGCCACGGTGTTCTTTGCGGAGAGAAGCAAATGAGATTTGCCTTCGTTGAAGAACACCGACACGACCTAACAGTGAACCGCTTGTGCGAGATTATGGACGTCAGCCCGCGAGGCTTCCGCGCCTGGCGTTCCCGCCCGGCCAGTCGGCGGCAACGCACTGACATGGCGTTACTCGCCCACATTCGCGAACAGTTCCGCCTGTCTCTGGGCAGCTACGGCAGGCCCCGCATGACCGAAGAGATGAAGGAGCTTGGCTTTAATGTTGGCCATCGCCGCATTGGTCGTTTGATGCAACAGAACAGCATTACAGTAAAGAGAAACAAGAAGTTCAAGGCCACAACAGATAGCAAACACAGCTTCAACATCGCGCCGAACCTGCTGAAACGGGACTTCAGCGCAAACCGACCGAACCAGAAATGGGCGGGCGACATCAGCTATGTCTGAACGCGGGAGGGCTGGCTGTATCTGGCTGTCATCCTCGATCTGCATTCAAGGCGGGTCATTGGCTGGGCAGTCAGCAACCGTATGAAGCGCGACCTCGCGATCCGGGCGTTAGAAATGGCCATTGCTTTGCGCAGGCCACCCAAGGGCTGCATTCACCATTCCGACCGCGGCAGCCAATACTGCTCTCATGACTACCAGAAAATCCTACGCCAGCATGGATTCAAGGCGTCAATGAGCGGAACTGGGAATTGCTACGACAACGCGGCTGTCGAAACCTTCTTCAAAACCATCAAGGCTGAGCTGCTTTGGCAGCAATCCTGGTGGACGCGTCGCGACACTGAGATGGCCATCTTCGAATATATCAATGGCTTCTACAATCCACGTCGACGACATTCAGCCTTGGGCTGGAAAAGCCCATTGGCCTTCGAACGAAAGGTCGCTTAAGTGAGAAACCGGAGCGGCACTAAAACGTGACAGGTCCAG